>Ga0302286_10000051_pt1 | contig 104115 bp, 78 predicted proteins | sample III_Fen_E2_3_FD_198765 | JGI IMG/M metagenome (GOLD analysis project Ga0302286, IMG submission 198765) | Peat permafrost microbial communities from Stordalen Mire near Abisko, Sweden - III_Fen_E2_3 | ecosystem: Environmental > Terrestrial > Soil > Wetlands > Permafrost | place: Sweden: Abisko...
TAGGGCTGGTTTTGGTATGGAAGTTAAAAGACACCTATAAGGCTATGTTTGAAATTGATTCTCAGACCATAGCTAAAACTCCAGGGACTACCGTTGGTGCAGGTGTAACGGGCATCATGAAGGCCTTCGAGCGATTTGTACAGATCCAGAGTGATGCCGCACTGCGTCAGGTTGCCGGTCAATATGCTTATGACAATACAGAGAACGGTTCCGTGGAACTGACTCTGCGTGAGGGCGGAGACGAGATCAACAAACAGCTGGAAGAAAAACTTGATGAGCGACTTGCTATGGCAGGTATAGAAATCGTGGAGGCTCGCATCAACTATCTCGCTTATGCCCCTGAAATTGCTGCTGTGATGCTACGCCGTCAGCAGGCGAGTGCTATCATTTCGGCACGTGAAAAAATTGTCGAAGGTGCTGTCTCTATGGTTAAGATGGCATTGCAGAAACTTTCTGAAGAAGGCGTGGTGGAACTGGACGACGATAAAAAGGCAGCTATGGTGAGCAACTTGATGGTGGTGCTTTGTGGTGATGAAACCCCACAACCGGTAATTAATACCGGGACTCTGAATATGTAATTATAAATGACAAAGAAAGAGATAAAGACGAAGAGTTTCATTCTGCGTGTCGACTCCGACACGATGGATGCCATAGAGAAATGGGCCGCTGATGAGTTCCGCTCCACTAACGGACAACTGCAGTGGATCATCAGTGAGGCCTTGCGCAAAAACGGACGATTGCCTAAGAAGAAAAAGACAGCAGATGGAGAAAATGGAAATAATGAATAAGAACATGATTAATTGTAAAATGTTTGGAAACTTCAAATGTGTTCATTATCTTTGCTATGTTCACGTTTCATGAACATAATTTAAAACGTGAACATGCTATTATTTATCATATCTCTCAACTCTTATAGCTAAATCATCTAAAGAAACGTATTGTTGGCTGTTAATGTTAAGACTTTTTTTCGGCATTCTTAAAAATCTTTGATTCATCATCGTGCAGCCCGATTTATCTTCCTCTTGAGGAAAAACTGGCGGGTGGCGATGAAGTAGAGAGAGACTCCGATGGCGTTCATGATAGCAACGGTCCAAAAGGCTGCGGTATAGCTGACGTGCTCCGCAATGATACCTCCGGCCAGGATACCGATGCCGAAACCTGCATCCCATGAAGTGAGGATGGAGGAGTTGGCCGTGCCACGTTCGTTGTTATGGGCTACGCTGATAAACATGTTGAGGAATGCCGGATACATGTGACCGTTGCCCAGTCCGATAAGTAACGCGGAGGTATAATATCCGAACGTGTTGGGGCATGACACAAACAGAATGTATCCAACGAGGGCTATTACCATTCCTTCGCCTGCATTGTGGGTCAGCCTTCCTGACCTCAGAGCTTTCGAACCCTGTATTCTTGACATGAAAAGTCCGATAGACAGCAACATGAAGTAGGTGCCAGTACCACCGGTGATGCCCAGCATCTCCTTGCTGTAAATGGCTATATAGTTGCTAAGAACTCCAAAGCAGAATCCGAAGAAGGAGATGTTTATCGCCATGAGCCACGCACGGGTGAGAAAGAAACGGTCGAGAGATATCTTGCTCTTGTTTTTCGTGATTTCTTTGTTCGACAGTTTAATTCTTGAGGCGCAGATGAGACCGATAAATGCCACGACCAAGGCTATCCAGAAAAGCAGAGAAAAATTGTCGGTGTATTTATAAATGTAAATGCCCATCGACGGGGCAAACGCCATAGCCAGATTGTTGCTCAAGCCGTAGAAGCCGATGCCCTCGCTGCGTCGGCTGGATGGCAATACGTCGATGGCAGCTGTGCTGTTGGCTACTGTGACGGCACCAAAGGGGGCACCATGGAGGGTTCTGACAATGGCGAACATCAGCAGTGTGCCTGCTGCCAGATATCCGAAAAAGAATACTAGAAATATAGTAAAACATACCATGAGCACTTTCTTTCGTGAGAAGCTGTCGACAAGATATCCGCTGAAAGGTCTGGTTATCAGTGCCGTAATCGTATAACCAAACAATACGAGGCCGATGACGTCTTTCGTGGTTCCGAATGTCTCGCTCAGATAGAGCGGCAACAGCGGTGTTAGTAGGTAAAAGGCAAAGTACAGCATGAAGTTGGCTGTCATCACCTTAATGTAATTACTATTCCAAAGTTTTTCCATATTCCTTATTGATGTTCCACTTAAATGCAAAAGTAACAATAATAATTGAGATGGAGGTATCTATCTTATAGAAACTGACAATGGAGATCTAACATTTTAGTAAAAACTACTAAGAAGTGTGCTGAAACTAAAATTTGATTGTTTAAATTTATTTAATCGAAGTAAATAATTTTACTAAAGATGTTCAATGTTTTGAAAAAACCATTACATTTGCAACTCATTAAACATAATATCATGAATCTTTTAGAAAGGTTGTCTCGTTTTTCTTTGATTATATGTTGCTCTTTTCTTTTTTTGAGTAACCTGCATGCACAAAACGTACAAAACGTACAAGAAGACTACGATAAATATCCCTGCTGGATAGCGGGGATGGTGGTTGACGCCGTAACTCGTGAGGGATTATCCGATGTCAAAACAGAAATATTAAAAATCGATAGTACTTCCATCTATAAATACATCATTCAAAAAGAAATCGGATGGAATGATTTGCGGCCTGCCTATTTCCTCCCTATACCAAAAGAAGGGAAATACTTGGTGAGACTCAGCAAAACGGGATATCATACAAAAATCGTCGAAAAAGAATTTTCGAAACTCCACAAGTACGAACGGGTGTTGCCACAATCGGAAATAACACTCAGCCGCCTACCCAAGGAACAGCATCTCAAAGAAGTTGTAATCACAGCTACAAAAATCAAGTTCTATAGTAAAGGCGATACTCTTGTTTATAATGCCGATGCCTTCCAATTGCAAGAAGGTTCGATGCTTGATGCACTTATCCGTCAGCTTCCCGGCGTGGAATTGAAAGACGATGGACGCATCTTGGTGAATGGCGAATATGTAGAGAGCCTATTGCTCAACGGCGAGGACTTCTTCAAGAAAGACCGCACGGTGATGCTCGAAAATCTGCCTGCCTATATGGTAAAGAATGTCCAGCTCTACAAAAAAGCAGGCAGGCGCAGCGAAATGCTTGGACATAAGGTGGGCGATGAGAGTTTGGTGATGGACGTTCGCCTTAAAAAGCAGTACTCCATCGGATGGATTGCCAATGCCGAAACAGCCGCAGGAACAGCCGACCGGTACATGGCGCGTCTCTTTGCTCTTCGCTTCTCCGATCATTCCCGTTTCTCTGCCTTTGCTGCCATCAACAACGTAAACGAGTACGTCAAGCCCGGAGTGGGAAGCGAATGGAAACCTTCCGTAGGTTCGGGCGTCACCACTACGCGTCACGGTGGATTAGATTATTTAATTAATGACGCACATCGCTTCTACAAAGTGGAAGGTAATGTTGAAGTGCGCAGTAGTAATGACCGCTATGACCAACGTAGCAATAGCGTATCCTTTCTTGCAGGAGGTGATTCCTACGAGAAGAGTAAATACGATAACAAAACGCATAATTTTTCGGTGTTGTCAAACCATGAGTTAAACCTGAACTGGCACAAAGTGAAGTGGCAAATCAAACCCAGCCTAATGTATGTCCACTCACAGCAGTCTGTACAATCAGCTAGTGCGACGTTTCGTCATAATGTAGATAGATGGCTCACCAGTGGTGGCTTGGATAGTCTATATATGCCAGCCCTCAGCACTTCGCTTCAAGCAGAAATAGTAAATCACCAACGTAATTTCGAGGATATCTGCAGTCACTATCTCACGGTTGATCTCTCAACCCTTGGTACTATTGCTCTTCCACGAACTAACAATTGTCTGGAAATAGAGACTCATACGAGCCTTTCGAGAAATGATTATCAAACTCATCGCCACAAATACTACGATTACGCTGATGCTGCTACAAACACTGACTTCCGCAACGAGTACAATCCAACGCTATCACAACAATGGCAAAATTCCGTCCAATTGTCCTATTGGTATTTTCTAGGTTCACAATGGCAGATTGATCCCTACTATCGTTACGAGTACACTCAGCAGAAGTCCAATAGCGACTTGTATCGGCTCGACCGCCTCGACCAGTGGGGATATGGGCAGGATAACCAATTGACTACCCTTCCTTCTGTTGCCGATTGGGCACAACAGACATACGACGGGCGCTATAGTTTATATACCAGACAGCATGACTATCAGCACCGATGGGGGTTGAATATCCACAAAGTTCCTTTTGGGCGAAGTACCTGGGATATGACACTCGACCTGCCTTTGAGCATTGAGCACAATCGCCTCAACTATCAGCGTCCATCCCTCATCGACACCCTGCTTAGGCGTACTCAAATTTACTTCTGTCCCAAATTTGATCTAAGCAATATGTGGGAAAAGCGCGATTCTGACAAACAAGTGTTAGTCTCCCGCAAGGTGCAAATAGGGTACAATCTAAATGTTCAAGCTTCCCAGATGACGAATCTTGTCGACTTTACTGACAAAAACAACCCCTTGGCTATTACGCTTGGTAATCCCTCGTTGAAAAGCCAAAGCACACACAGTGTAAATGCCGATTATGCTTATAATAACGTGAGACTGCAACGTCTATTTTCGGTTTCGATGCACTATGACTACATCAACAATGCCCTTGCAATGAGTTATCTTTACAATCGAAGTACCGGTGCACGTATTTATCGCCCCGAAAACATTTCGGGCAACTGGTCATGGAACACAGCGTTCAATTTTACCACGCCACTTGATAAGCTGCACCGTCTTACGCTACAAATTAGCTCCAATACGGCACTTCGCGATAATGCTGACCTTATCGGTTTTGTAGGCGAAGGGCCTGCACAACGTAGCATAGTCCATACTTTCAATCAAAGTAACAGCCTGCACTTGGATTATCGCCAAGGCAATTTCCAATTTTCAGCCAAGACGCAAGGGGCATGGACGCATGCCACGAGCCGTCGCGATGATTTTACCACAATCAACGCTTTCGATTTCAGCTATGGCCTCACAGCACAAGCTGAATTTCCATGGAAGCTGCAGCTCTCGACCGACATCACGATGTACTCACGACGCGGCTATGAGGATCCAACGATGAACGACAATGATTTGGTGTGGAACGCACGTCTCTCCAAACAGATATTCCGTGGCCGCATGTCGATAATGCTGGATGGCTTCGATCTGCTCAGCCAACTTTCTAATGTACGTCAAGTTCTTAATGGACAAGGGCGCACAGAAACGTGGTACAATGTGATTCCTTCATATTTTATGGCGCATCTAATATATCATCTTAATGTGATACCCAAAAACAAAAAATAGCCGGAAGTAAGAAATATAGACAGTATAGTTTTCGAGGAGGTAAAATTTAAAAGCACTGCTACTCATTAGAATATTAAGTAGCAGTGCTCAATTTGATCGTTTATAACGATAGATTGTTATTATGGATCTTAATAATTATTTTCTATCCATTTAAAGTCATCAAGTACATTATTGTTATGTTCTCTAATGACTTTAATCTTTATTATTCCAGTATAACCGTGTTCATTTAATGATACTTTATACCAATGATCTCCTAAATCTTCAATAGCTGTAATTGATGAAGGTTTATTCATGTCTGTTTCTGGTAAATCAAGTGCCCATGCGACAGAAAGATCCCAAATAGCGTAAGCTATTACATCTCCATCGTATTCTTCTTGATATGATTTTCTTAAATCTTGAATCAAATGCTTGGAACAATATGGAGTGGCAGATATACTATCAAAGGTTTCTTCTTTGAAAATAAACTTGTCGTAAAACTTTTTAATTACAAGTTTTTCGGGCAGAGATGTTTCTAATTCTGAATCTTTTTCGAGATGATGAGAACTTTGGTTATCCGAGATTTTTTTCTGCTCAACCGACTGCGAATAACAGTTCGTAGCACAAACTCCACAAAAGAACATTGTTAAAAATAATTTATACTTTTTCATATTATGTTATTTGTTATTTCTCAATATTGTATACTTTGCCTTGGCTGTACTATAATCACTTCCATGTCTCTTTTGCATTTTCCACTCGCACTATTGATAGGTGATTTTTCCATCAGTAAATATAAGGTGGTGAATATCAGCTGGTTTCATGGGGGTAGTATCTCCCAAGTTTTCATATTCGAGTGTGTTCAGTTGAAATGTGAAATCAGACTTGCCCCTTATTGTTGAGATATTATTGATGTATCCTCGTTTGTTGAATACCAATGTTACTTTGCCATTCTTTAGAGCATATATCGTCAAGAAAGGTGGCTCGCTACTGATTTCTACGCCTGTAAACAAGACGAAAGTACATCCATCGCTCGATTCGGTGGTGTAAACAGGTTTTGATATATCCGATGTGGCTACCTCTGTATTAAAATAGTACCATCCATCTGCATCAGTTTGAATAAAATCAGTTTGTACTCTAGAAGATATCTTTATCACATTGAAATCACCAGGTTCGTTATCCCAATTTTTAAACTTTAAAAGACTGATATTATAATGTTCCTTTTGGTTATTTGAGAAAAGAGTAATATTCTTTTTCAGGACAAAAGGTTCCACATCTTTCCATTGTTCGTTGTAAAAAGAATCAATAAATAATGAATTAATACTGTCTGTATTTACAGAATTATAAACAAGTGTCTGTGCAGAAATACTCAAGACTGGTATTAATGCAATGATACAAATAAAAAATCGTTTTATAATATTCATGATCCATCATTTTATTTTTTTAGACTTGCTGTTTTATAGGTGTAGATAATGAGATGTTGGGAATCTATATAATTATTAATTTTATCACTTTTCTGACATAATAACATCACGTTCCAGTATTGGATAATATTAAACCTAATTGTCTTGATTGTTATTATTCAATTATCTTTGTCCATTCAATTGTTTGCGGTTCGAAAATATCATACTTTTTCATTAAACAACTTACCATTGTTAGTTTGTTTTGAGCGACATCTATTATTTGATAACCTGACATGGTTTCTATATTTTTCCCCTCTAATTTATTCTCAGTGAGCATGATAAGATATTCTCCATTCTTATTTTTCCCTACTTTTGATTTGTCGAATGTGGAAGGCTTTGTATCTGACAAATAATACTTGCGAGTGTTTGAGTAGAGTCTTTTTGATTCAGTAAAATATAAATCAACATAACAATAAGAATTGTCGAAACGGAATTTTATGGTGCAGTCGGGGTCTACAGGCGAAGTCTTGTTCCATTTACTACTAGTTAAAATGCTGAGATCAAAAGTTTGTGAATAACTGTTGATAACACTTATCATGAACAGGAATAATAATAGTATTTTTTTCATTTTTATTTTGTTTTAAAATTTTCTTTATATGGATATTCTATTGCAAAGGCACATAATCCTTTGCTTCTTGGTACATACTGAATTAATACTACCACCGGCAGGATCGAAGTACTCGTCTCGTTTTTGATGTATTAATTTATGGCGTCCTCATTAAGAGGCTCTTCAAGAGTTACAAATTTACTAATAATTATTAATATGACAAAATATTTGCCCAGCTATTTTTATCCATTCTAATTTTTATTAGACTTGATCTCCTTTGGTATCTGAATAATGAATAGAAATAGCCGATGGAACAAGCATCTCATTACCAAATATTATGATGAAAGAAAAGTGTGCGACATAGATTTAGATAATAACTAAACATAGGTTCCACTGAAATAACTGAACATAGGCCCCCTGTTGTAGATAATAACTGAAAATAGGCTATTATCGCGTATTCCCCCTAAATGAATTTGTGGATAGATGAAATAAAGGTAGGTACATGCGAGCAACTTTTCGTGTACGTGATGATGTACTGTAACGTACATGCTTGAAAAATGGCATATTTAGGACCGCTGTATCCTTGCCTCTATGGACATAGATGATGGCACCTGTTATCAGGTCTACGACAGTGGTCATATAAACATGGCCCTTGCTGGTTGCAAACTCGTCTATGCCTATATGTTCGACATCCTTGATGGAGACTGACTGGTATTTGTTGGACAGATATGTCTTGTGTATATCTTTAACCGTATCCCATGACAGGCCAACGAAAGATGCCGCATCCTTTATCGTCATCATCTTCAACAGGCATATCACAAAACGGGACAGACGGTTTGTGTAGTGATGATTGCCGGAAGAGAACGGTACATCTTCATACTTGTCCTTACCGCATGACTTACACTTTAAACGGTGCACCTTGACTATAAGGACAACCCGTTTACCGCCTATTGGAACACTTGTGAATCTTCGTATTCGGTAACCGTTATGTACCAAACGATGGTTCTTACATTCTTCACATCTAATCTTTTGGGGATTCTTTTCCAAATAATGAAAAATTGTTTTACCTTTGTATTCCGTCTTAGTGCATATGTATCCTATAAGTCCGTATGCATGACAGATAAAGCTGGTATCCATATCTTTTGGGTTTTTCTATACAAAGATAATATGATACCAGCTATTTTATTTACATTTGATTTTTAAAATCACGCTTAACGTCGGATGAACCTTATTTTTGTCCATTCCAATGTTTGCGTTTCGAAAGAATCATCCTTTTCGATGTGGCAAGTCATCACTGTCAGTTTGTTTTGAGTGACGTTTATTATTTCATAACATAACATGGTCGCTATATTCTTCCCCTCCAAATTAGTCTCATTGAGCATGATAAGATATTTTCCATTCTTATTTTTTCCTACTTTTGATTTGTCGAATGTGGAAGGCTTTGTATCTGACAAATAATACTTGCGAGTGTTTGAGTAGAGTCTTTTTGATTCTGTAAAATATACATCCACATAACAATAAGAATTGTCGAAATGGTATTTTGTGGTGTGGGTGGTGTTTACAGGTGAAGTTACGCTCCATCTACCACAGGTTAAAATGCTGAGATCAAAAGTTTGTGAATAACTGTTGATAACACTTATCATGAACAGGAATAATAATAATATTTTTTTTATTTTTCCATCTCCGCCTATTATCTCTGGCGTTTCGATTTCATTTTTGTGATCATCATTGTCTGTGACAGATCTTTTTTGAACAAGTTTCTTCATGTTGGTTACTAATGTTTTTTAAAGATTATTGTTTGGTAATTCTTATTCCCAGCTAAAACATATACTACATAAGTGTTTTCCTGAGGGTCAGGAACAATATTAAAAGAATGTTCTGTCTCATGATTAAACAAGAATTAGAGTCTATAAACTATTTGATCAATTTGATATTTATAACGATAGATTGTTATTATGGATCTTAATGATTTCTTCTTTCTATCCATTCAAAGTCATCAAGTAAGCTATTGTTGTGTACTGTAATAACTTTAATTTTTATTATTCCAGTATAACCGTGTTCATTTAATGATATTTTATACCAATGATCTCCTAAATCTTCAATAGCTGTAATTGTTGCAGGCTTCTTCATGTCTGTTTCTGGTAAATCAAGTGCCCATGCGACAGAAAAATCCCAAATAGCGTAACCTCTTGCATCTGAATCGAATTCTCCATGATATAATTCTCCTAAATATTGAATCAAATTCTTGGAACAATATGGAGTGGCAGATATACTATCAAAGGGTTCTTCTTTGAAAATAAACTTGTCGTAAAACTTTTTAATTGCAAGTTTTTCGGACAAATATGTTCTCAATGCTGAATCTTTTTTGAGATTATGAGAGTTTTGTTTATCCGAGATTCTTTTCTGAGAACTTTGGTCATCCGAGATTTTTTTATGCTCAGCCGACTGTAAATTACAGCTCGTAGCGCAAACTCCACAAAAGAGCATTGTTAAAAATAATTTAGAACTTTTCATGTTATATTATTTGTTATTTCTTAATGTTGTAAAATGTGGCTTGACTGTACTGTATCACTTCCATGTCTCTTTTGCACGCTTGATTCGATGGTGTAAACAGGTTTTGATATATCCGATGTGGTTCCCTCTGTATAAAAATAGTCCCATCCATTTGCGTCAGTTTGGATAAAATCAGTTCGTACTCTAGAAGCAATTTTTATCACATCGAAATCACCAGGTTCATGATCCCAATTTTTAAACTTTAAAAGACTGATATTATACTTTTCCTTTTTGTTATATGAGAAAAGAGTAATAAGTAAGTACATTGAATTAGAATTGTTTAGTATATATTTTCAATATTACAAACTTCTTTGATTTGTCTATAGTTTTAATATCAGAAGATTTTGTTACATTAATTTTGGCGATATTATTTAAAGCAACTTTGTAGGCATATGGGTCTTTAAGTACAATATGGCCATTAATCATATATATACAATCTCCAGTTATATTATGTTTTTTAGCAATCTCCTTTAATGATTCTATTTGAACATTATTTTTATTTTTAAAGAATCTTTTATATGAATGGCCATTGATTGTGATTGGACTTGTATACGGGTTGTCTCTTATGATAATAGAGTCATGTTCAGAATTAATTTTTTTGATGATTAAAGGGTATTCTGTAATAAGCTCAAGATAAGTAGAATCTGAATCTAAACCTATCAAATCCTTAACGAATTCATTACGATTAGTCAGTACGGCATAATTTTGTGCATCGAAATCAACATCATTCATAATTCTTGAATTGGTCTCAAAATGATCGACAATCTGCAAGTTAGATATCATGCTGCCAATGTCTATACCAACTGTGTCTTTTTTTGACTGTGCGTTAGCCATAATACTCAATAATGACATAACGAAAATAAAAATATTTTTTTTCATAATTAATCTCTATTTTTTATATTATGGAGGTCTCTATATCATAGACTTATTCTACATCGTTTATCGGTGCCCGCTTACATTTGATGCCTTCAGTGAAGGGTTTGGTGAGTTTGTTAGTGTCTTTACCATGGTGCCCCTCAGCGATGAAGTTGCAGTGCAGACCACGGATATGTTTAGAGGCATTGAACTCAGACGGATCGGCAACAGTATCACTGACAATGGAGATCTTGAAACGGCCCAGACCGTCGAGCACTACCGTATGACCTTCGCCCATCTCTTGTTTCATCAGGCTGGTCAGGTCTTTGAGCACCGCTAGCACGTCACCTTCAGTGACAGTGGATGAATGACATAGTATCTTGGCGATCTCGGGTGTATGGATTTCGCCCATAGTAACGGCCTTGGCATAGTAACGGCCTTCACTTTTGCCTTTCATGTTGCTCTTCGAAAACTTGTAATATACTGGCATAATTTCTGTTTTTTATGGATTGATGGCACAAAGATAAATATTTTATCTGATAATATATATTGATGAGGAATTTATTTTACTCTATTTTTAAAATATTTGTTCAAATCTCTAACTTCTTTGTTCCTATATTATTTTTTATTTTTTTCATGCTAATATCACCACTTTGATGTTAAGTTATAATATATCAGATTATTATATCCTTAAAATTGAGTGATATTTGCCAAAAATAACATCACTTCAAATATCACTTTTGGCTTATTCTTAAGGTTTTATCCGCTAGTCTGTCGCATTTCAAAAGCTATTTCTAATAAAAGTAAATCAACTTATTTTACTTGGTAAAACAACTTAATTTACCTACTAAATCAACTTATTTTACTTAGTAAAATAAGTTGATTTACTAATATTTAGATAATCTTTTACATATTGATGGCTCATCGGTTACTCTTTCGTTGCTTTCTCAACGAAATATTGAGTTCTTCCTCCTGTCGTACGGTGCAGCTTGAATTTCAGATCCTTCATCGTTTTGCCCAGTCGTTGGAGTGTGCCTACATCGTCTTTCAGATTCTTGAAATGCTTGCGAAGAGTGGATAGAATGTCGTTGTTGAATACCAATTCGCCTGATTTTTCACTTTTTGCCGGAACAAAATATGACTTCACCATCATTGCCAGTCCGTCTTCTATTTGGAAAGTTTCATTCTGGCGCATGATGACGGCGGTTTCGGTCTCGTCAAACCAGTAGCGGGCTCCTGCGTAGATTTCACTCACAGCCTGAGCGTACATCTGGTCGTGATCGATGTCGGCATGGTGGTCAATCATCCCTTCCACAAGTACGCAGATGAAACGGCGGCTTCCCGAGGTGTCGGAGAGGGGAGCCGTATTGTTGGTCGTACCTATAAAACTGGCATAGCGGCGTAGTTCCTCGATGGCTATGCCGTAAGGGCGCCGGGTCTTGACCGAACTTTTCTGTAGCAGGTATTTAAGGATGGCCTGGCGACGGGCTGTGAGCTGGTCGAACTCATCGATGTTGATCAGCGCAAAACGGGTCAGGGCGAGGTCGGCAGACTGTTCGTTCTTGAAGTCGATATGGTCATAGTAGTAACTGTCGAGTTGGGGAGGCAGAATCTTGTGGCAGAACGATGACTTGCCACATCCTTGCTGACCGATGAGGAGAGGGGTATATGCGTTACCGTGCATCATGTCTTTACCCATCCAGTGGGCTACCATCGACAGCATCCACACGTGGAAATTTTTCTTCCAGTCGGGGTTGTCGGTAGGTATAAGATCGGCAAAGGCCTCAATACGGTCTTTCTCATCCCATACGGGAAGGTTCTCGAGATAGTCTTCAATAGGATCGTATACCGCGACCTTGTCGGAATCGATGTAACGCCGCATGTCCTTGTCCCACGATTTCAACCCTTCGTTGAGGGCATCCTGCGTCATCGAGTTGATGGCGAAATTCGTGAGATCTTTGAAGGGCAAGTTGCGCCCGTCACGTACGCGGTATTCCACCACACCTTTCAGAATGTTACGGCGCAGTTCGTAGCGGTCGGTCATGAACGCCTGTGTCTTGCGTGTGAGCAGAATCTCAGGCGTGACATGGCTGAGAGGCTGGAACCGAACCAGATCTTTCTTGTATGCATTGTCGAAAATCTTCCGCACATAGTTTTCGTCGATACCCAGATCAGGATGACGTAGCGTGCGGTAGATGCACATCTCCTTAGGCAAGTCGTCATCATGACAGTATCGGGTGAGCATCTGAAGTGCATTGTCGACAAGTTCATCATGAGGCTTGCCGAGATTGGCTTCAATGGCTTGGCAGAGATAGTCCTCGTACTGAAACCGTTGGGTGAGGCTCAGGTCATAGCCCGGAAGTAACCGTGCGTCGTCTTTGGAAAGGACGCGACGTTGATGGACAGGAGTTTTTTGTTCCATATCGTTGACGAAGAATTCTTCGGCAGCGGGGTTGAAGTAGATTTGAGGGTCTGCACTGACTTTGCATGCCGATTGTAGGGCAGGGGCTTTGATGTCGACAGACGTTCCGAGTTGTGCGGAGTAGTATTTCGAGGCGTCGGAATAGGCCTGAGTAAGAAGCTTTTCCATCTCTTCAGCAGTCAGTTCGTCTGAGGGTTTACTGCAGCGGGCGAGGCAGATAATCTTGAGAGAATGGCCGCTTGCGCCCATGTATGTGATATAGGTGTAAGGCAGGGCACGGGCAAGGTCGCGCAGGTATTCCACCTCTTCGTATCCCACCAAATTGTTAATCTCGATGATGAACGCCGGGTTCATGTTCTCCATGATCTGTTTACCTTCGCTGTTGCGGTATTCGGCAGTGAAGCAGACTGACGGGATGTTGGATACGGCATCAGGACGGATGTTTTTGTATTTACCTGTCCTTTTCTTTTCACCTGCCAGCAGATGATACATACATCTGAGGTTTGTTACCACGTCCGCATAATCTGCATCGTGGGTGATACGCACGAATTCATCGGCAGACACGCATTTGAGCGTATGCCGGCCGGATTTGTTTTTTCCAATTGTTACTTTCATCATTATCCTGAATCAGGGTATTAAATTATTAAGTTGGCACCGCATATTTCCCAATAGGCGTAGATGTGTTCACTGACATCATGAACGGAGTCTGGTTCGGTCTGCGGGTGCTGTTGACTGTTGTTTTAAATTCAACACAAAATTAATAAAAATATAATGAAAAAACAAAAAAATATACTTGAAAAATTCTGAGAAGTTCGAAAGTGATATTTGTAGTGATATTTAAAAGGACTAATATCACTATCATTTTTAGGTCTATCTCTCTGTAAGAATGTTAGTTGTAAAGATGGTAGTGATATTACAACGAAAAAATGTGAAAATTGATGGTGGGTATTGGTATCCGCCCTCAGTGTTAATTCTTCCTCTCATAAGTCTTGATGTTTATTGGTGACTGACTAGTGGCAAATTTAGATTTTTAATATCATTCTCGCATGGACAACCGGAGAAGGCTCCTTCTTCAACTGAAGTAATCGAGGTAGGAAGATTTACATATACAAGATTCTTACAGTTATCGAATGCATATTGATGAATGATAGAGACACTTTCCGGAATATCTACTACGGCAAGTTTCTCACATCCACGAAATACATCCTCCTTTAGTTCTTTGATACGACCTAATATTTGAACGACTGCAAGGTGGGGACAATATACAAAAGCACATTCTCCTATGGATGTGACTGATTGAGGAATAATAATCTCAAAAAGATTGTCGCAGTGGGAGAAAGCCCCTTCTCCGATTGAAGTCAAACCATCAGGCAAACATAAAGTTTCCTTTGCGACAGGTCTTCCGGCAAAAGCATCATTACCAATTTCCTTCACCCTTTCAGGTATGATAGTGTTGGCACAACCAAGAACAAGGATGTCGGAGTCTTTTCTGATAATTGCATTGCAACCACCGGGTGATTCATATTTGGGATTATCCTTGTTGGCTGTTATCTTTGAAAGGGCGTCACAATCCCAGAAAGCTTCAGCAGAGATCTGTGTCATACTTTTGGGAATAACAATTTCACGGAGCTGTGTTCCTTTAAAAGCGTTTTCTCCTATTTCTTTCAGACCTTCAATCAGTTTGGAAGTGGCGCATCCGGCTATTACCTTCGAACTTTTAGTCTCTATAATAGCATTACATTCCTGCCGAGAATCATAAATCTTGTTGTCTTTATCAACGACTATCGATGATAAGCTGTCGCATCCAGAGAAGATCCTTTCACTATCTATACTCTTAACGTTTTTGGGTAAATAAAAGGATTGCAAGGATTCACATCCACTAAAGGCAAAATAACCAATAGTTTCAAGTGACTGAGGTAGAGTGATATGTTTCAGGTTAACACATGCACTAAAAGCTTCTTTGTCAATGTTATGTACTCCTTCAGGGATATTTATCTCGTAGATATTATTGCAACCGGAGAAAGCTCCCTGCCCAATAGATGTGACACTTGAAGGAATGGTTGTAGCCGGAGATGCAGCAAGAAGCTCATCGTTGTCTGAATCGATGATGGCGTTACAGCTGTCGCGCGAATCAAGGTATTCGTTTTTTGAATCTACAACGATAGACTTAAGGTTATGACAACCGGAGAAAAGTCGTTCTCCAACTCCCGAAACAGATGCAGGAATCCTCACTGATTTCAGGTTGATACAGTACTGAAAGGCATCATCTGCAATGGATCTTATTCCATCATCAATAACAAGATGTTGTATATCTGTACAACCGGCAAATCCATTTGCTGCTATAGTTTGCACCTTGTAGGTTTTTCCTTGATATTCTACTACGGATGGTATGTGGAATACTCCTTGGGCAGGTTTTTGTGATATATGAGATTTGTATCCCCATGATATCAGCACGTTGCCAGTGTACAAAACTTCAAATTCAAATCCATTTTGAATAAATTTTGGCCTACTATGTATTGATATCGTTGGAATCAATACGGATATGAAGATGATTAATAATTTCTGTCTCATGTTATTTAGAAAGCCCTCGCACATTAAGATGTGCGAGGTTTTTTATTCTATTTCGTAATCCATTAATGTTTGGATGATGCGTTCCGCAGTTCGTCCATCCCATCTGTCGGGTAATGAACATTTTTTCCAAGTCCCTGAAACCATCTGTAGGACAGCTCCGCTCAGTTTCTTTTCGTCTTCACCGACAAGTACGTTCGTACCGTCATTTACTGTCTCAATATGTTCGGTATAACTATTTAGCGTAATGCATGGCACGCTGTTGAATGTAGCCTCTTCTGCAACATTCCCGGAATCGGTGATGATACCCATTGCGTGGGCTGTCAAATAACCGAAAACTAGATAGGTTTGCGGCTCGATGAGGTGAATATTATTGCAATCAGGCATTATTTCAGATATGATATCATACGCAAATTTACGTGCCGGTATCACAATAGGAATTCCGGCAGCATTTTTTGCAATTGTTACAAGTGTATTCTTAAGATTGTCTTTGTTAGAAAGGAGAGCATGGCGGTTGATTGTAAACACGATATACTTCTTTTCTTCCAATTTCAGGTCGTTAAATATAAGCGGCTTTGTGAGTCTGTTATGATTAAATCTCAGTGTGTCCATCAAGATGTTTCCCACCATATATACATGTGATAACTCTGCTCCCTCACGACCGACATTCCTGTTTGAACCTACACCGGCAGTGAAGAGCAGGTCCGACAGGCCATCAATAACCATGCGGTTGATTTCCTTCGGCATTTTAATGTCGAACGAACGTGTACCTGCCACGAGGTGGGCGAGAGTCTTACCTTTCTTCTTTGTAACGATAGCAGCAGCCATTGTGGAGGCCAGATCGTCAACTACGATGACCACGTCTGTGGGGTGATCATCCAGTTCATGCTCAAAAGCGAACATGACATTACCTGTAAGTTCATTCAGATTCACGTTGTCAACGCCCAGATAAGCGTCTGGCTCAGGTATCTGCAAATCATCAAAAAGTGAAGACTCGATAGTCTTATCCTCTTTTGCACCTGTATATATCAGTCGGTAATTAATTGATTTTCCCTCACTCTTAGCTTTCAAAATAGCTCTCACAATTGGTGCTACCTTCATAAAGTTAGGCCGTGCACCTGCTACGATACATATATTCAACATTTCTTTTATTATATTTGTTGGTGCAAATATAAGATTTATTTAGCATATTGCATCAATAAATATCGGTTATTTTGAGATCATGTTATTCACGATGTCACCGTTAGCTAGTCTTGTCATCATCAAATATTTCATCTATTGCATTCTTTTTAGTCCCTCCCATCGTACGTTCCATGTGCCGTCCTGAGGAAATCCCGGGTTCTTGATATTGGGACATCCGTCCCATCCTGCACACATCATTGCCACAGCTTCCAACAGTGCACCGTTGCCCGGCAGATATATCCGAAGACGATCGTCTTGATAGTTATGGCCGTTGGGAAGATAAGTGTTCTTCTGTGTGTCAATCATCAGTGCGTTGATTGCGTCAGCCGGACGGCCTAGTCGTGTGGCTGCCATAGCTATCATACCGTAGTCCCATCCCCATGTTGTGATGAATTCCCAGTTCTTCATTACCCAGTTGTAAGTCTTGTTCATTGTCTCTATCTTATATTGAGGCGATGCGGGTAACATTCCGCAGGCACCAAGAACAGCCGGGTGGTCACTGCGACATTTATTGAGATATGAAGAGTCTGCCTTTGCGATGTTCATACCCGCGAGGTAGATACCATCCTGTTCAACCAGTGGGGCTATCTTGTTGATGATATCATCCCATCTTGCATCCCGTTGCAGACCTTGACGTTCGCGCCATGCTTGTGCTGTCATAAGAGCGTAACGCCAGTATGCCAGTTCAAAAGGCTGGTTATAAGATATATCTCTTGACATAGATTCCTGCATAGCGGTTTCCCCTTTCAGATAATATCTGTCTGAAGCCTTGTCATAAGTGACGAAGTCGGCGATGAATTCCGCTGTCTCCTGTACATTTTTTGCATATTTCTTGATAGTCTTTGCAGAAGGTTCAGCACGATACATTTCCTCTGCAAGGTATATATAATGAGGTTGTTGCCATATCAGGAATGATCCCACGTTGGATGGGGCCTCTCCAGCCCAAGGGTCGGTCATCTTCATCCATCTTATTCCTTTAAATCCCTGTCGTTTGGCTATCTTTAGGGCGTTTGGGTAGGCTATGTCGTACCAGCTGAGGATGTCGCCGAGTATCTTCGGGCGGTTCCATAGTGAGAAATGAAGAGCGTGCCACCAAACCATCTCTAGATGAGGGCGCCCGAACCATGTGTTGTAAGTGAGTCCAGACTCTTGAGGAGGCATGTTTGCTGCGCACTGTATTGCGGTGAGATATTCTGACAGCACAACGCGTCGTTCCATCTCCTTTGCTCTTATGTCTTGACATCCTCCGAAGTCGACAATAGCACCGTCTTCCCAGAATTTCTTCCATGATTCTGCTGCTTCCTTCTCTGTCTTTTCCGCATTCATGCCTGTTGCTTTGGGCAGGGTGGGCGAGTAGAGACAGTTGAAACTGAATGTGGAGTCGCTTGGTGACAAGGTGAAGTAATGTTCACCGTTCTTCTTAAACACAGCATTGCCATTCCATTCAATCCTTACATAGTAAGTAGAGTCATCGATATTTCGTTTCAAAATAACGAAATTGTTGCCCTCCTCCGCTATCACCGTCGTATGCTGTTCCGGTTTTGTCCAGTCGTTCCCATCGTCAGAGTGGCCTCCGGAAGGATAAGAAAATCGGAAGGTGATCAATGCCTTCCGATTTGTAAATAAAATAGTATGCAATGTGGATGCCCAGTAATCTTTTTCAGGATGGCATACTGTAGTTACGTCCACTGTTTTGCCATTGGCCATGAACCTGCTTTTAATATTTCCTTCCCATAAGTTGAGTTTCTGACTTACGCTTTCCAACTTATCTATTGGAATGATGTTGTTATTGTTGTCTCTCAGTTCTAGTCCAACGGTGCCGAGATTCAGTCGGTGTGGGTTGACCCTGAAATAGTTTGTCGCGTCTTTTTGTCTGCCAGACTGTTTGTATTCCACAGCGTACACTTCATTGTGTCCGTGACCGAAGTCGAAAGATTTCCGAGTCTCCTCTTCCTTCAGATTCTCAGTGTTAGGGAAGGAGTGCCACCCCCATGATGACATCGTTGTAAGTGGAATGCCGGTTTTGTAAAATTCAGGGTAGCTCTGCAGGCCGGTTATGTCCACCGTGGCAGCGAAGTGACCGTTTCCTATGGTCAATGATGAAAGTTCATTTGCTTTCTTTATTTCAGGATTATTACGGCTGATTACAACTTTGCGATCGATAGGCTGCAAATCTTGGTTAGCGTTGATGGCCTCCATTTCGAGGGCAGCCCAGATGAACGGACCTATGCCTTTTGCGTCGTTATCGCGTATGGGTTCACTGATGTAATATTCGAAAGAACCGTCGCGTCGCTTATTGCTAGCCGGACCAAGTCCTGCCACGGAACAGCAGTGGGTGAGTGATATCGTGCTGTCGGCGTTTACTTTAATGAAGTTATTCAAGATTCCATTAAATCCTTTGATTCCCGCGTCGCGGAATTCTGATGAGAGGTATCCTTTACGGTAACCTTTAAGTAGGGCATAAGTGAACATGCTACTGCAGGTGGCCTCAACATAGTTGCCTCCCTTCGAGTCGCCAATATCCATTACCTGATACCATAATCCTGTATTTTTGTCCTGATACTTAACCACGCCGGTAAGAACCTTGTTCAACAGGTCGATGAGTTCACTGCGGCGCTGATAATTTTCAGGAATAGCGTCAAGCAGTTCGATGATTGCCATTGTCATCCATCCCTCTGCGCGTCCCCATGTATGCTGTGACAGTCCGGTTTCTTTATCTGCCCAGAATATAGAACGACTTTCATCCCACGCATGACGATATAATCCTGTCTTTTCGTCGTACGTGCGAGCAGCTGTACGCATGATCTGGTTGATGGCATCATCGTAGATTTTTTCAGGTTTCTTTGTCATTTGCGGAGCCGACATCGTGTAGAATGGCAATCCCATGTAGATGCCGTCGAGCCATACCTGTTCTTTATATATATTCTTGTGCCACCATACTCCTTCGTCGGTACGCGGCTGGTTTTTCAGTTGTTTGAATAGTGTTTTGACCGCAGTCATGTTCTTTTTCTGCGGTTCTATGTCATTCATACGTAGAATAAATCTTCCTGTGCGGATCTGATCGAGATTATAGTCTTCCATCTTGTAGGTGCGTATCTCTCCTTTCTCGTTGATCATCGTGTCGGGATATTCCTTTAGGTAATTAAGTATGTTCTTTTTTCCATACTTCTTGTATACGTCGAGGAAAGATTCCAGTTCGATGCCCATAACATAACTCCAGCGGGGAGACTTTGCGAAATCAAGCAAATAGCTTTTGGGAGAACGTTTCATTTCCGATGCCACCATCCATTCGCTCCAATTGTTATACGGTTTTTTGTCGAGCACGAGACTACCGTTGAGTATGACATTATTGAAGTTGATATCACGTGTAAGACCTGTGATTGAATTCCTTCCACTAGTGACACCGTTGAAGGTACAGTTGCTCACATTGATATTGTATACGTTTGTTACTGTATCGAGAGCGATAATCATTGCGCCGTACTGACTCTTTTGACAAGTAACATTTTCCAGGTATACGTTTCTCACGACAGGGTTGAAACCACGGCAGCAAACTTCATTATGCTCATAATCGAGGTTAATCTTAAGTACAGCCTCTCGGCACTGTCCCACTTTTACGTTGCGCATGAATATGTTTTCGATGATACCGCCCCGGCATGAGTTCGTCTTCAGTCGCAGCACGCGTTCCAGATTAGGGCTGTCCATGTTGCAGTTTTCCACGAACACATTTCTGCATCCTCCGGTAATTTCGCTGCCAACAACCACACCGCCGTGACCGTCGGCCATCGTACATCCACGTATAATCATATTCTCGCTTGGTCGGTTCCATAGCCTGCCGTCGGCATTACGTCCGCTCTTGATCGCAATACAGTCGTCACCGGTATGGAAGAAGCAGTCCTCGATGAGCACCTTGTTACATGATTCAGGGTCACATCCGTCGCCATTAGGGCCATCATTAGCAATGTGTACACGTTTAACCGTAATATTCTCGCTCAGTAGCGGGTGGATGACCCAGAACGGTGAACGAAGTAGGGTAACACCTTCGATCAGGATGCCATCACACTGGTTGAAGCTGATAAGCTGAGGACGCATAAAGTAGCCGTCGCCCATCTTTCGCTTGTCCACAGGTATGCCGTCTTCACTCCATTTTTGTAGCATTGGCCTGCCAATCTTCTGACTTCCCATTCCCTCTTTCCAGCCAAATTTAGGAGCACCGCACCATTTCCACCACGTCTCATTAGAACCGTTGCCGTCGATTGTACCTTCGCCGGTGATCGCTATATCAATTGCTTTATAAGCATAAATTAGAGGTGAATAATTCCAACAGTCCAATCCCTCCCAGCGTGTAAGTACGATAGGATATAGTTTGGGAGCAAAAGCGAACAGCAGGGTAGCGTTTTTCTCCACCACCAGATTGACGTGACTGAGCATTCTTATAGCACCGGTATTCCATCTTCCTGCCGGGATAATTACCTTGCCGCCTCCCGCTTTCGAACAGGCCATGATTGCACTATTGATAGCTTTCTGATTGATAATTGCCTGAGCACTTGTCTGGGCACCATAAGTCGTGATGTTAAATGTTCTGTCGGCAAACTGAGGCATCCTTATGCTCTGTTCTACCTGCTTGTAATTGTTGTCCCAGTTTCCTGCCATAACCATTACCGGTATCATCAGGCACAAAAAGATTACTTGTAAGTATTTCATATTTCAATATATATATAATTTCAGAGATTGCGTATTTACCATAAATGATTCGACCTTGTGTATGCAAATATACAATATTATCTATAAATGAACAGTCAAAAATCGTTTATATTATGCGATTTTTTGTCATCTTGCTGATAATTAATAAATTGTATGGATTTTTTTTTGCTAAAGAAGTTGTCTTTACTATTAATTCTTCATTTATATCACATTTTTGAATCATCTAGGTCTTCGTAAAAATTGTGCAAAAGACAAAAATAACGTCCAAATCACATAATCTTTGCAATCAAAAGGATATATTTTAACCTAATATTTGTCCTAATTATCTATCTTTGCATCATAAAATATTTATAGATGAAATTTAGAAACATATTTTCAATGGTCTTGGTAATGTCCGGCACAGCCGTATTTGCTCAGGCTCCGTCAATGCTTCAGACACCACTACAACAGGTGCCTTTTACGGGTGTACACTTCACTGACCGGTTTTGGGCACCGAAGATGGAGGTCAATCGTACCGTGAGTATACCTTCAGCTTTCAAAGAGTGTGAAAAGAATGGGCGTTTTGATAATTTCGCTATAGCAGCAGGTATGATGAAAGGTGAGCAGCGCGGAGACTTTTCTTTCGATGATACCGATCCTTATAAGATTATCGAAGGTGCTTCTTATTCGCTTGCTCTAAAGTATGATGCCAAGCTTGACAATTATCTTGATAGCGTTATAAATATTATCGCTCATGCTCAGGAGTCTGATGGATATCTTACAACATGTGTTACTAATAAATGTACGCGTCTGAGTGGATGGTGGGGTACTCATAAGTGGGATCACATCAACTCTCATGAATTATATAACTGTGGTCACATGTACGAGGCTGCGGTGGCTCATTATCAAGCTACAGGAAAACGAACATTTCTTGACGTGGCAATTAAAAATGCCAATCTTGTCTGCAAAACCTTCGGTCCGGATAAGGGACAGATTCACCGTCCTAGCGGACATCCTATCGTGGAAATGGCTTTATGTAAATTATATAAGGTTACAGGAGATAAAAAGTATCTGGATGAGGCTAAGTACTTCGTTGATGAGACAGGACGTTGCACAGATGGGCATCACCCTAGCGAATATAGTCAGGATCATAAGCCAATACTCAATCAGGATGAGATCGTCGGTCATGCAGTTCGCGCCGGTTATCTCTTCAGCGGTGTGGCAGATGTGACGGCCTTGTTGCATGATACGGCTTATTTTCATGCGATTACGCGTATATGGAATAATATGGCCAATAAGAAACTTTATATCACCGGAGGCATGGGAAGCCGTGCGGAAGGAGAGGGTTTTGGACCTAATTACGAACTCAACAATCAGACAGCTTATGCAGAGACATGTGCTTCGATAGCTAATGTATATTGGAACGAACGTATGTTTTTGCTCACGGGTGATTCTCGTTATGCGGACGTTCTCGAACGTGCCCTTTATAACGGTGTCATAAGTGGTGTATCGCTGTCGGGCAACCGTTTCTTCTACGATAATCCTTTGGCAAGTATGGGCCAGCACGATCGTCAGGCTTGGTTCGGTTGCGCATGCTGTCCTGGAAACATAACCCGTTTTATGGCTTCTGTACCGTGGTATATGTATGCCACTAGCGGACGCGATCTTTTTGTCAATCTCTATGCTAAAAGCAAAAGCGAAATCAATAATAAAATAATCAATCTCTCTCTCAGTCAAGATACTGACTATCCGTGGAATGGTGATGTAACTCTCACCGTTAACGCTACGAAGCGTCAGCAGTTTGCAATGCATCTCCGTATCCCCGGATGGCTAAGAGATAAACCTATTGAGGGCTCAGATCTCTACAGATTCTGCGATGTTGCACCATCTTATGAGGTCAGTGTTAACGGTAAGGCAGTATCGTCAAAGCTTGTTAATGGATATGTGGTTATCGATCGCAAGTGGAGTGACGGTGATCAGGTAGTTGTTAAGATGCCAATGACAGTACGTCGCATAGCAGCCAGTGACTCTGTCGTCGATGATCGTTCACGTAACGCATACCAGCGCGGACCAATTGTCTATTGCATAGAAGGAAAAGATCAGATTGATAGTGCTGTCTTTAATAAGATACTTACTCCTGATGCAGAGATCAGTACTTCGTTCAGAATGGATCTGCTCGGAGGGGTTGAAGTGCTTCAAGGTAATATAGAGAGCATGAAACGCGATAGCTCAGTTGACTGCTATCCGTTTCAGGCTATACCTTATTATACATGGGATAACCGTGGCAATAAGAATAATTATAAGGGCGATCAGATGGAGGTATGGATTTCGAGTGAAAAATCGTCTGCGCATGCTACACCTGTATCGACGCTTGCTTCCAGAAGTACATCACTGGTGATAAAAACTCCTATTCAGAAAGATGCTCCCGTCAGTGGAAGTGCCGAGGAATGGAGCTGGGGGGTCAATGATCAGTGGGATCCTGCTAACTCGCACGATACCTCTAAACCTTATTTCTATTGGTGGCTTAAGGTCGGATGCCCTGTAACTCTAGCTTATTCGTTTCCGTCTGAAAGCGACGTGAGCAGTGCTTCCGTTTATTGGATGCAAATGGAACATTATGACGGTAATTTTGATGTCCCAGCTTCATGGAGTCTTCAATATATTAAGAACGACCGATGGTTTCCTGTTGAAACAACCGATATTTATGGAGTGCAGCCCGACTGTTATAATACGGTTCATTTCAAACCAATACGTACAACAAAACTACAGATAACGGCTAACCTTAAACCGAATTGCAGTGGAGGAGTGCTGGAGTGGAGATTGAACGGAGAGTAGAAACTTCTTTCGAAAATGATTGCTGTTTTCTTCGAGTTCTTATTTTTTGTGCTAACTTTGCACAAAGAATGAGTATAAAAGTCCACATCGACTGCAACAACTTCTATGCATCGTGCGAAGTGTCTTCACGTCCCGATCTATATGGTAAACCTGTAGTCGTTGCCAACTGCAACGAGGCGGGGGGTGGGATTATTCTCGCTTTAACCAAGGAGGCAAAGACTTTAGGACTGAAACGCGGAAATCCGGTATTTCGGGTTAAAGAACTGCTGGCGAAGAATAACGTGGCGGTTTTTCCTGCTAATATCCCGAAATACGTTGATATATCAAAGAAAATCATGCAGGTGGTCATAGCATCGGGTATCGTGCAGGATTTCATTCAATACAGCGTGGATGAATTTTTTGGTACGATACCTGTGGATGATGCTGATGAACTGCGTATATATATAGGCAAGGTGAAGGATGCAATTATGCAGAGTACGGGAATTCCTGTGAGTTGCGGTGCTTCACTGACTAATACTCTGGCAAAGGTGGCTACATGGTTTGCAAAACATTACCCTGCTTATCACGAGATTTGTGTACTGCCTAAAGATAAGATAGACATGGCTCTGCGTAAACTTCCTATCGAGGATGTCTGGGGAATAGGCAGAGCATCTGCACCCAGGCTACATTACGATAATATCAATACAGCCTATGAATTTGCATTTAAATCAGAATCTTATATCAAACAGAGATTCTCAATAGCCGGTGTAAGAACGTGGAAAGAACTGCATGGCGTTTCATGCATCGATGTCAGCAGTCCACCCAAACAACGCAGCATCATGTTATCGCGCACTTTCGCATATATGACCGACAGTGAGGAAACTCTTCATACTTATATAAGCAATTACGCCGCAGGAACGGCACGAAAACTACGGGATCAGCACAGCGTATGCTGTACTATTACCACCTTTATCGTTACAAACCGGCATCGTGACGATTTGTCACAATATGGAAACAGTGCGACTAGGCGACTTACGACACCTACAGCCGATACCGTTGAGATAGTGAAAGGTGCACTCGATATGCTACATCAGATATTTCGCTCCGGTTATCAATATAAAAAAGCAGGGGTTATTCTTGGTGATATATCGGACGATAGAGCGATACAGCTTGACCTTTTTACTTCTCAGAATGAGAACCCTAAACGGACCCGTAAACTGATGGAGACCACAGATTCAATTAATACCCGATTTGGTATGAATAAAATCAGACTGGCCTCACAGGGATATGAGGAGAAAAATTATAAGATGAAAGAAGTGCAGCAGAACAAATCTGAAAGTACCGAAGATACATAGTCATACCCTACCTGAAAACGGGGAAAAAGTAAGAATAATCATACATTTTTGTTAATAAGTTATATCACATTGTGCCCTGAGATAACAAATTATATATATTTACGTTATTCTTACAAAAAATAGGCATTGTGAAAATACATATTTTGTTGTTAGGATTATTAGCATCAACGGTGATTAATGGTCATTGCGAGAAGACTGTTTCAAGATACAAAATCGAGACGGGACAGCCACGTCAGACGATTGACTGCTTCGGAGCTTCTGATGCATGGAGTATGAATAAATTGGGACTTTGGCCTAAGGGACAGCAGAATCAGATAGCTGACTGGCTGTTTAGCAGCGAGAATGACAATTCAGGTAAACCTAAGGGCATCGGACTCTCTATATGGCGTTTTAATCTTGGGGCGGGTAGTGAGGAACAGGGCGACAGTAGTAAAATTCAACCATCAACTCGTACGGAATGCTTCCTGAGTGCAGATGGATCGTATCATTGGAATAAACAGGAAGGACAGCGCAATTTTATGAAACTGGCTAAGGAACGTGGCGTAAACCATTTCTTGGCTTTTCTCAATTCGCCTCCGGTCTATTTTACACAGAATGGATTGGCTACAAACACCGGAAGAGGTGCATCATTCAATCTTAAAGATGACTGCTATGACGAGGTGGCACGGTTTATTTCAGCTTCCATAAAAGGAATCTGCATTCATGATGGTATTAAGATCGATTATATATCACCGGTGAATGAACCAGATGGAAGTTGGAACTGGCTCGGCCCGAAGCAGGAGGGAACGCCTGCATCCCACCGTGAAATAGCTCGTCTGGTGAAGTCGATAAGTCGCCAATTCGTTAAGGATTCTGTAAGTACAAAGATATTAGTGGACGAGTCGTCGGACTACCGATGTCTGATGGGCATACACAGCACTGACTGGCAACGTGGTAATACAATACGAACATTCTTCAGCACTGACAGTACAGAAACTTATCTTGGAGCTACACCTAGAGTGGAACCAGTCATTGCGGCGCATAGTTATTGGACTAATACACCGCTCACGATGTTGCATGATATGCGCTGTGAACTGCGCGATTCTGTAAAAAAATATGGAATAGGGTTTTGGGAAACGGAACTGTGTATTATGGGTAACGACGAGGAGATAGGAGGTGGAGGCGGTTATGACTTTACTATGAAGACGGCCCTATATGTGGCGCGTGTGATTCATCACGATCTTGTCATGGCCGATGCGCGCAGTTGGCAGTGGTGGCGCGCTGCCGGTGGTGATTACAAAGACGGACTGATACGTATATTCAGCCGTGATGGGATGAAGTCGGGGCGTGCGGAAACATCAAAGTTGCTATGGTCGCTCGGTAATTACAGCCGCTTTATCCGTCCCGATGCTGTGAGATATGCCATTACTGCTTTCGACAAGAAAGATCGGGTGGTGGCAGAAGGTGATACGGACCCTGAAGGAGTTATGTGTTCGGCATACAGAAATGCCAACGGACAGTGGGTTGTCGTAGCAATAAATTATTCGTCGGATAACAGAACTTTCAGTTTTGGAATAGATAAGGTTAAAAAAAACGACTGGCAGGTCTACCGTACTTCGGATAATGAGGGTGAAAATCTCGCACCTGTAGGTACTGTAAATGGCTCCAAGGCTACTCTTGCTCCTCGGTCGGTCACTACTTTCGTGTCGGCACGTCATTGATAGGAAAATCGTTTCATATAGATGGTAATCCTGTATCTATGTTTACATAAAATTGGATAATATTTTTTGTTTTTTCAAATATTTACATTAAATTTGCAACACTTAAGTAGTATGGACTGATTATTATTGAACTGACACGATTAATATGAGTAAAAATAAATATAAATATATTGTTGCAAAAATGTCATTCGAGGTGCATCTTGATGTATCAGATGAACTGAATGACCATCTGCAACAGTATGATCCTTTTTTGACAGTAGATAAAACCTCAGATGTCGCTTTCCTTGTCAATGTCTTGTCAACAAGCCCTTCTGAGAATCTGAAGCCAGATATTCCACAGATAGCTAATTTCGACGAGGAAGGACAAAGAATGCAGATATACAAATCGGATGCCGGAGAGTATAGTATTCTTATGACACTCGATTCCGATGAAGTGGGATGTTGCCTTCTCACCATCAACAATGATTTTTCTCAGGCATGGCTCCGTACAACAGGTTCGCTGCAGATGCGTGTTTACGGTTTTAATAGTGCCATGATGATGATGTACGCCTTCGCAGGTGCCACCCGCCATAATTTGCTTATTCATTCGTCGGTTGTTAGAAAAAATGGACGGGGATATCTGTTTCTGGGCAAAAGTGGTACTGGTAAGAGTACGCACAGCAGTCTATGGCTGAAATATATTCCCGATACGGAACTCCTCAATGACGATAATCCTGTCTTACGCTTTGGAGACGATTGCATACCAATGGTATATGGCACTCCATGGAGTGGAAAAACTCCATGTTATCGTAATGTTGAGGCACGCATTGGCGGATTTGTCAGTTTAAATCAAGCTCCATTTAATAAGATTCAACGTCTGTCCATTCTGCCTGCTTATGCAGCCTTGCTTCCAGCAGTGTCGAATATGAAGTGGGAGAGACGACTGAACGACGGTATTAATCAAACAATCAACTCTATAATCAGTAATGTGCCGATATTCCGTCTCGACTGTCTGCCTGATGAGACTGCTGCTCGCATGAGCTACGGAGAGTTGACTTCTGACATAAAAAGTGAGTGATGAGATCAGATTGCGGGCAGGAAGATGAAAGTATTCCTCAGGTAAAGGTGATGCCTAACGATGTGCTCCTCGGTGAAGTGCGTAAACTCATCGACGAAGGACATCCCGTGACACTTAGAGTGAAAGGTAATAGCATGCTTCCATTTATATATGGAGGTCTTGATAATGTAAGATTTGTTAAATGTTCCGATTACAAGGTGCGTGATATTGTTTTAGCTGAAGTATCGAAAGGGGTATTTGTGGTTCATCGCATTATTTCTATTGACGACGACGATGTAACTCTTATGGGTGACGGAAATGTGTCTGGTGTTGAACACTGCCGTATTGGAAACCTTGCAGCAAAGGTAGAGGTTATAATACGTGGATCTAGGGAGATAGATCCTTATTCGGTGCGCATGCACGATTTCGCCGAATACTGGTGGCGTATACGCAAAGTGCGACGATGGTTGTTGGCTTTTATGCGCCATACGGTTCTCAAAAATAAAGTTCAAAAATAAATTAAAGATAATTCTTATGAAGATAAAAAATGGTTTTGTACTCCGTAAAATCGGAGATGAAATGGTGGTTGTAGGTGAAGGGTTGGAACAGATCAACTTCAATAAAATAATATGTCTCAATGAGAGTGCCGCATATCTATGGAATGAATGTCATGATAAAACATTTGAAGTAGAAACTCTTGCAGATCTGCTCTCCGAAAAATATGAAGTGACAACGGAACAAGCACAGGCAGACATTAAGGAATTACTTGATAAATGGATGGAGGCAGGACTGATAGAATAAATATAATGATAAAAGTTTACTTCTCTTGGTTGTGGAAAGCTTCGTACGGTATACGCTGGCGAATGTGCTTAGACTGTTTCCTAGGCCTTGTAAGAGTGGCTTCAGGCTTGTTGTTTATCTATGTCAGTAAGTTACTTGTGGATATGGTCACACATAGCCATCAGCTGTCATCTGGATTCTTTTACTTTTACGCTGCCTCACTGGTTGTTTTGTTAGTAGTGGAATTGTCCACCAACGTGTTTGACTCTTGGTTTGGTAGTCAGACTGAAATCAAAATGAAGAATCATATACGTCACCGTCTTTTTGTACATCTTTTGACTGCAAGATGGGACGGTAAGGGTCGCATGCACAGCGGGGATATGATGAACAGATTTGAAGAGGATGTGCGAGTGGTAACAAACACTATCTGCAGCTCACTACCGTCGCTCTTCGTCACGGGCATCCAGTTAGTTGCTGCATTTCTTTTTCTATGTAGCATGAATCAGGCTTTGGCATGGACACTGTTGCTTATTATGCCGGTATTTCTGCTTTTTAGCAAGGTGTATATGAAGAAGATGCGGCGATTAACGAAAGATATCCGCATCACCGACAGTCATGTGCAGAGTCTTCTTCAGGAAAGTTTGCAACATCATGTGTTGATAAGGAGCATGGAACGCAGCCATACTATGAGTGATAAACTCAAGATGGTACAACAGACGTTATATCGTCAGGTAATGCACCGTACACGATTTACTCTCTTTTCCCGTTCAATGGTGTCGATAGGCTTTTCTGTAGGATATCTTGTTGCATTTCTTTGGGGGGTGGTGAGCTTGCGTGATGGTGCCATTTCTTTCGGAATGATGACTGCATTCCTTCAGCTGGTCAGTCAGATACAGCGCCCTATGGTTGATCTCTCACGTCAGATACCTTCGTTTATTCATGCTTCGACATCCATTGATCGTCTGAGCGAATTGGAAGCCTTCCCCATTGAGGACACTACCGACTTAAGATTTCTTTCCGGTTCGGTTGGAATCAAATTAAATAATGTGACCTATCGTTATCCTGATGGTGATCGTGAAGTCCTTTCCGACTTCTCTTACGATTTCGAACCAGGTAGTCGTACCGCTATCGTGGGCGAAACTGGCGTTGGAAAGAGTACCACCATACGACTAATTTTGGCTCTTCTCCAACCGTCGAACGGTAAGATAACGCTATATAATAGGAATGGTGATATGATGCCAGCTAGTGCCGGTAGCAGATGCAATATTGAATATGTGCCTCAGGGTAACTCTCTCCTAAGTGGTTCGGTGCGGGACAATCTCCTCCTCGGCAATCCTGATGCTACAGATGAAGAAATACGTTTCGCACTGCATAATGCGGTAGCCGATTTCGTCTATTCACTTCCTGAAGGACTCGATAGTTCTTGCGGTGAGCATGGTGCTGGACTTAGTGAAGGTCAGGCTCAGCGCATCGCCATAGCTCGCGCTCTTTTACGTCCTGGTAATATTATGCTCCTCGATGAATTTAGCAGTTCTCTTGACAAAGAGACGGAACAAGTGATAATAGAACGGCTGTTGTCTGAGTGTAGGGATAAGACCATGATATTCATCACCCATAGAGAAATGATAGTAAAATATTGTACAGGGAAGGTTGTTTTAAAGGTGAAGACGTGAATAAATGGCGTTTACTAATAAAATACTAAATGTTCACAATTATTTTGTTGGTTCCTGATATTTAATTATCTTTGCAGCAATTAACACGTAACTATAATGATTAGTCCACAGTCGATATGGAAGTTTTTATACCATTACAAGTATCACACCGTGATAGTTGTGGGTGTTGCTGTGGTGGGTTTTATTGATGAAAATAGTTTTCTTAACAGGTTCAAGCATCAGCAGGAGATAAGTGAGTTGAAGCATGAGATTGTTAAGTATGACAACATGTATAGAAATGATAAGACGCTGTTGTATCAGTTGGAACATAATCCTAAAGCTATTGAGAAAATTGCGCGCGAACGCTATTTTATGAAAGCTGACGATGAAGATATCTTCATATTGAGCGACGACGAACAAAAAACAAACGAAAACAATGAAAAAGCTGAATAAATTGCAATCAGTTCTTATGCTTCTCGGCGGATTGCTGATGGCAGCCGGTGCTATACTTTTTATTACTCATTGGGAGCCATCTCCTTATGTCTACATAGTAGGGTGTATTCTCTTTGTTGGCATGCAGTTCCTTCAGCGTTATGAAGGTACAAATATAGTATTACAACGCCTTCGTAATATCTATATTATAGGTGGTGTGCTTATTCTTTTTGCGGGTGTACTGATGGTTTTCAATTACCAGTATGTTTATCTTAAATGGTTAAACTACAGTTTTTACATACGTAACGAATGGGTGTTGAGTCTCTTTCTCGGTTCTCTATTGCAGCTCTATGCTTCGTATAGAATACCTGCAGAGCTAGACAAAGAGGCAAAAAAACGCTAAAAGTGACTATATTTGTTTTAAATTGGACTAATTTTTTTCATACGTCGTAAGAACATCGTACATTTGTCAGCATTAATATTTTATTTTATGAAAAAAATACTATACTCATTGTTTACGTTAGCGTTGTTGACTTCATGTGTCGGTTCTTATAACATCAAAGGCACATCTTCCATCCAGACTCTTGATGGTCGCATGCTATACCTCAAGGTTGTAAAAAATAACGAGTTGAAAAACGTCGATTCCTGTGATATCGTACACGGTCAGTTCCATTTTACAGGAGTCGCTGATAGTGTGCAGATGGCTAATCTTTTTATGGACGATGAAAGTATAATGCCAGTCGTCCTCGAAGAGGGTAACATTATAATAAAAATAGATAATACCGAGCAGGTGGTTGGTGGTACTCCTTTGAATGACAAACTATATAAATTTATAGATAAACGCAGTCAACTTGACAATCAAATGAATGAGCTTGGTCATAAAGAAAGCCAGATGATAATGAACGGTGGAAACCTTGATGAGATAAGAATGAAACTCAATGGAGAGGCCAACGAGATAGCTAAACAAGAAGATATGCTTGAGACTTCTTTTATAACCGACAATTTTGATAACGTATTAGGCCCGGGTGTGTTTATGATGCTTTGCAGCGGGTACAAGTATCCGATACTTACACCGCAGATAGAAGATATCATGAGCAAGGCTACCGATAAGTTTAAAAATAATCCTTATATAAAGGATTATTATCAGACTGCTTGCGAGAATATGCAGCGTATGCAGGGAACGTCACCGGCGAATACCACTGCTGGATCGGCAGAAGTGCCCTCACAGGCAGACGGTATGTCTACACAGACGGGTGAGCCTGTTGCTAAACCTGTTGTCGAACCTATCCCGATGACTAATGCACCTCAGTGATCCTTATGAACACGCTTATATTTAATGCTGTTATTATTAATGAAAATAAGTCGTTCCATGGCTCATTATTGATAGAGGGTGAATCTATATCCCGTATTTTCATGGGAAGCACTATGCCCGAAGGTTTTTTCGATGAGGTGGTGGATGCTACAGGTTGCTATCTCTTGCCTGGTATTATTGACGATCATGTACATTTCCGTGATCCCGGTCTCACAGATAAGGCCGATGTTGAGAGCGAGAGCCGTGCCGCTGCTGTAGGGGGCGTCACCACGTTTTTCGATATGCCCAATACTCTGCCGCAAACCACTACAGTTGAGGCTCTTGAGGCCAAATTCTGGTCAGCACGTTCCAAAAGTCATATCAACTACTCATTCTTCTTCGGAGCTACCAATACTAACGGTGGACAGTTAGCCCAACTCGACTATCATCGTATACCGGGCATCAAGATGTTTATGGGTTCTTCAACAGGCAATATGTTGGTGGACCGACGTGAGAGTTTAGAAGAAATATTCAGAGAGGTGAAGGCACCTCTTATGGTGCATTGCGAAGATTCGATGGTCATATCCCGCAATATGGCGGAGGCAAAGAGCAAATATGGTGATGATCCAGATATAAAGTTCCACCCGATGATACGTTCTGAGGAAGCTTGTTACAGATCTTCATCGCTTGCTGTGAGTCTGGCACGCAAATATGGTACGCGACTCCATGTCGCTCATCTCACTACAGCACGTGAACTTGAATTGTTCACTCCTTATGATAAACAGATTACAGCCGAAGCTGTCGTTGGACACCTCTTTTTCTCGGAGAAGGATTACGGACGGCTAGGTAGTCAGATAAAAGTCAACCCTTCGATAAAGACCGAAGCTGACCGTGATGCACTCCGTAGAGCGCTATCTGACGGTCGTATCGCTGTGATAGGTACTGATCATGCCCCGCATCTCGTCATCGATAAGGTTGGAGGAGCTGCTAAGGCTGCATCGGGTATGCCTACTATTCAGTTCTCACTTCTTATGATGCTTGAACTCGTTGACAGCGGAGTGATCAGTATAGAACGTATGGTCCAGCTCATGTGTCATAATCCTGCTTCTCTATTCGGAGTGAAAGACAGAGGATATTTACGTCTGGGATACAAGGCTGATATGGTAATAGTTAAACCAAATACGCCATGGACAGTATTGCCTACATGTATAGAAAGCAAGTGTGGATGGAGTCCTCTCACTGGACATAAGTTTAATTGGCAAGTGGAGCATACTTTTTGTAATGGTCATGCCATATATTCGGCAGGCTGGTTTAATAATGACTATCATGGTGAAGAGATAGAATTTGAAAGGTGAGGAAGTTGTTGACATATAATATACATGATGTAGTTCCTTATATCAACTGGATCTATTTCTACTTTGCTTGGGGATTATCTCAGACACAGTCTGAAGAACGAAGGAAAATCCGTGAGGAGGCAGATGAAATGCTCTGTAGTTTTGATGGACGTTATCACACTTATGCTGTGTTTGATATATTTGATGCTAACAGTGACGGTGATGATATGATACTCGGCACCACTCGTGTTCCGCTCCTCCGACAGCAGCATACGTTGTGTGAAGGTGAACCCTATCTCTGCCTGTCAGATTTTATACGGCCGCTTTCATCAGGTGCGACAGATAAGGCCGGAGCCTTTGCGACTACAGTCGACATGGCAATGGAGAAGAGTGGAACTGACGATGATTTCGAAAAGATGATGATGCAGACTCTAGCAGATCGTTTGGCAGAAGCCACGACTGAAAAAATGCATGAAGAGGTGCGTAAAGTATATTGGGGGTATGCTCCTGACGAACAATTGACAATGGAGGAGTTATGGGTGGAAAAGTTTCAGGGCATACGTCCTGCCGTTGGTTACCCTTCTTTGCCAGATCAGAGTGTTAATTTTCTGTTGAATGAAATGTTGCAAATGAAAGATATTGGTATTCGACTCACAGAAAACGGTGCGATGAAGCCTCATGCATCCGTATCAGGGCTGATGATGTCACATCCTGCTGCCCGATATTTTTCTATTGGAAAGATTGGTGATGACCAATTGAACGACTATTCCCGGAGGCGCAGTGTGCCTACAGAACTGATGAGAAAATTTTTGGCGGCTAATTTGTAACTATAATATCATGATAATGAAAATATTACCAATATTAATATTATTAATGGCGCTTCCTGACTACTATGTCTATCGCCATTTCCTAAAGCGCAGAGGTTGCTCACGGCGCACTTGCATACTATGGTGGTTACCTTCTATTCTGTTGGGACTGCTGTTTTTACCTTTTTGCTTTGTCAATAGCTTTGAACCTTCAGTCATAGGTTGGTTTAATTTATATATATTTCTCTTTGGTCTCATTGTTGTACCGAAGGTGGGATTCACCTTTTTCTCATCGATCGGATTGGTTCTTTGTCGTCTTTTTCGTATACATACTAACATTGGCAATGTTATAGGTGTCTTTACTGGTATCTTTTTCATTTATATCATATTCTATGGCTCGCTATTCGGTCTTGATCGTCTGGTGGTTCGACATGTTGACTATTCTTCGCCAGATTTGCCAGCTTCATTTGACGGCTACCGAATCGTTCAGTTTGCTGACGCTCATGTTGGAACCTATACACAATCTCATATCGGTGCGTTCAATGCTGCCATCGACAGTATCAATGCCCAGAAGGCGGATGCAATAATGTTCTGCGGTGATCTTATCGATTTGGAACCTGCAGAGGTGAACCCATATATTGAAAAACTGAGTAGTTTGAAAGCCCCTGACGGTGTCTTCTCAATAATGGGCAATCATGATTATCCTATGTATATGAAAAGCCTTACTGCTGCACAGCGTGTGGCCAATCTTAAGGAGTTGCAGAGCCGGGAACTACAGTTCGGTTGGAATCTGTTGCTTAATGAACATTATGCCGTTCATCGCGGTAAGGATTCCATTGTTATCGCAGGTGAGGAAAATGATGGTCGTCCTCCGTTTCCGGCATTAGCAAGTGCTGACGAGACGCTCAGAAATGTCGACGTACGCAGTTTTATCATCATGTTGCAGCATGACCCTTCGGCTTGGCGTAGACAGATTTTGAAGAAGACCAATGCTCAGCTCACACTCAGCGGTCATACGCATGCTATGCAGTTTGAAATGTTCGGATGGTCACCCGCCTCGTTTCTATATAAGGAGTGGGGTGGTATGTATTATCAGGGGAATCATGCAATCAGTGTCACTAAGGGTCTGGGCGGAGTTATCCCTTTCAGATTTGGAGCCTGGCCAGAAATAGTAGTAATAACATTACACAGAACAAATAATCAATCATTATGAAATACATATATCGTATTTATCAGCTTTTTATAGCTCTGCCACTAATGTTGGTCGATACTTTTCTTACTGCTTTATTAACCATAATCGGTTGTGCTGTTGGTAATGGCCATTTTTGGGGATATTTTCCTGGAAAGTGGTGGGCTTGGTTTGTGTGTCGCATCCTTTTTCTACCTGTTAAAGTATACGGCCGTGAGAATTTGCAGAAGGGGACGTCTTATGTCTTTGTGTCAAATCATCAGGGGTCATTCGATATATTTCTTGTCTACGGTTTCTTGCACCGCAATTTTAAGTGGATGATGAAGAAGTCGCTGCGCAAGGTACCTTTTGTAGGCAGGTCGTGTGAAAGCGCCCACCATATATTTGTTGACAAAAGTGGCCCAAGCAAAATCAGGGAAACCTATGATAAGTCCCGTAAGACTCTTATTAGTGGTATGTCGCTGGTCGTTTTCCCTGAAGGATGCCGTACTTTCACTGGTCACATGGGCATCTTCCGCAAGGGAGCCTTCGCGTTGGCTGATGAATTGCAACTACCAATAGTTCCCATGACTATTAATGGTTCGTTCGACGTGTTGTCTCGTAACAAAGGCTTCTCTTTCGTCCGTTGGCATCGTCTTACCCTTACTATCCATAAACCCATTTATCCTCAGGGTAAGGGTGTCGTTGATATTAAGGAGACAATGAATGAGAGTTATAACATTATCATGTCTGCTGTTGATGAAAAGTATCAGGGTTTCATGGAGAATCCCGATCAGTAGTAGGTGGTATTGATGATAGATATATCTTCTTAGCGCTACTTTAGGATAGATTGTCAATCACTGTCATTTTATAAATGCGTTGAATTTATCGAGTAACCACGTTTTCTGTTCTGCGATAGTCATATTGCTATTATCAAGTAGGATAGCATCGTCGGCTTTATGTAATGGGCTTACTTCGCGGTGCATGTCGATAAAATCGCGCTCCTTTACGTTATTTAGTATCTCATCAAAATTACAGGTGTTACCTTTGGCTGTGAGTTCATCGTAACGGCGCTGTGCACGTACCTCGGGCGAGGCGGTTACGTATATTTTCATTTCTGCATCAGGAAACACCGTAGTACCTATATCGCGTCCATCCATAACTATGCCTTTTTCACTCCCCATTCGCTGCTGCTGATCAACAAGAGCACTGCGCACAAAGGATAGGGTGGCAATAGGGCTGACATGTGAAGATACTTCCATCTCTCGTATTTCTTTCTCCACTTTTTCATTGTTAAGGTATGTGTCTGGACTACCTGTTTCGGGATTAAGCTTAAAACTGATATGAATATCGGAGATGTGGGCTTTCAAAGATTGTTCGTCGATAGTTCCGTCTTCCTGGAACATTCCGTTTCGTAGTGCATATAGTGTAACAGCGCGGTACATAGCACCACTGTCTATATAAATATATCCAATTGTACGGGCGAGGTCCTTCGCCATAGTACTCTTACCGCAGGATGAATATCCATCCACGGCTATCGTAATTTTTTTCATTGATTATATATTGTATGATAAGTTAAATAGTAGTGATGATGATGATATGTGGTATTTACCATAGGCTATTTGCAGTTTGAAACGTTCAAGTTGCAATCCTCCTCCAAATGACCATCCGGCGCCATGACTTGAATCCTCAATCTTCATCTCGTTATTGCGGCGAGGATTATATCCTGTAGCAAGATACATCGTTTTGGAAAGGATGATATCGACTCCGAACACACAATGGTTGATGAAACTGGCATCCCAATGAGTGAGATCAACCATCGTGAATGAAAATCTAAATGGAGCATTAGCAAGTTTCTTTGTGATTCCAGCTTGAAGGTCGAAAGGTATACTCTCATATTCTTCGTTATAAGCCTTTAGCTGACCGCCGAGGTTTTTAGCTACTGCCGACATTGATAGATCTTTATTCTCGTTGTAGTAGTTGATACCAATATCAACACCCATTGCTATTGAGTTGTAACCTGCTATATGAGAAGTGATAAATTTAGCTGTTACTCCACCTGCAAAGTGCTTACCCAGTTCATAAGCAAACGTACCAGCTAAGGATATGTCAGATGCAGAGAACGTTCCAGTTTCCACATTATTGTCGGTGACCTCTTTGATGTCTCCGTAGTTCATGTACTGGGCAGATAATCCGAGCGTTCCTCTCTCTCTTATTGCCATGATATAAGAGGCACTAGCTGTCTTTGTCCCCTCCATGTATGTCATGTAATTGAAGTTAATAGTTTTGTCGCTTACAGAACTGGCCAAAGCGGGATTGCTAAATACAAGTGTAGGATCATCCTCAATGATTGTTATATTGTCACCGCCCAAAGCTGCAGCATGAGCGCTCACCGGAAGACGCAGAAAGTTATAGTCCGTCTGGCTCTCCTGAGCATAAATCTGATACGAGAGCAGTGCTAAAAAGGTGGCGAGAATAATCTTTTTCATTTATAATTTATTTTGTCGCAAAGATACATACAATTTTTTATATAACGTAAGAAATCGTATTATTGAGGCATTCACATTTATAAAAAATAATAAAACATTTGATTGAAAGCGAAAAAAATAATGCGAACGGTAGTATATGTGATTTTTTTGTACTACTTTCGCAGTTGAAAAAGGAATTAAGGATACAAAAATATTGTGGATTGGTATATTATATCGAATGCGCTGTGCTGTAATAAGGTACTAATGGATGTTTCTATAAATAATTAAAAGTTTAGACTAAAATTAAATATATGACAATGTTGCCTACTTCTCATATTATTAAAATGATCAACGATTATATAGCAAATATGCCTTATACTCGCAAGCCTGAGGCTCTTTATGAGCCAATAAAATACGTACTTTCCATGGGAGGAAAGAGAATTCGTCCAGTACTCATGTTACTCAGTTATAACATGTATAAGGATGACCCTGAAACAATACTTTCGTCGGCATGCGCTATTGAGACCTATCATAACTACACACTATTGCACGATGATCTCATGGATAATGCAGACATGAGACGCGGTAAGATGACTGTTCACAAAAAATGGGATGCAAACACCGCGATATTATCCGGTGACTCGATGTTGGTATTATCGTATCAGCGTATGGCTCAGTGTGATACAACAAAGTTGAAACAGGTGCTTAACCTTTTTACAGAGACAGCTCTTGAAATAGGCGATGGACAACAGTACGACATGGATTTCGAGACACGTAACGACGTGACCGAAGATGAATATATTGAAATGATACGACTCAAAACGAGTGTTCTGTTGGCTTGTGCTCTTAAGATAGGTGCGTTATTGGCTGACGCACCAGCTGATGATGCAGAAAATTTGTATAGATATGGAGAACAGGTGGGAATAGCCTTCCAACTACAGGATGATTTCCTCGATGTATATGGTGACCCTAAGGTGTTCGGAAAGAAGATTGGCGGTGATATTCTATGTAATAAAAAGACGTATATGCTCATCAATGCTTTGTTAATGGCCAACGACAGCCAGCGTGCCGAATTGAATCACTGGATAGAGAGCAAGAATTATGACCCACAGGATAAAATTATTGCAATGACGAAACTTTACGACGAAATTGGTATCCGTCATTTATGCGAAGAAAAGGTAAATTATTATTTCCAACAGAGTCTTCGCTATATTAATAAAGTTAAAGTTGACGATAGTAAGAAAGGCGAGTTGCGTCAGTTCGTTTTATCTCTTATGAATCGTAAATATTAGCAATATGCCATACAGACGATTGCCAAAGACTGATTTAGCACGGCTCAAAGCTCTAAAGGTCGTACTCGATAATAATGACGTGTATACAGCAGGTAGCCGTATTATTGACTGGAAAACCCTGAATAAAGCACAGTCTGTTTTTGATAAACTGTTTGATGCTTGTCAACAGTATAATATCAGTATGAATAACCAGATAAGGAAGTCTACAAAAATTGCACAGCTGCAGAGAAATGCCGAACTCTATTTAAGCCATTTCGTGCAGATCCTATATATGTCTATAGAACGAGGTGAGATAAAAGATACTTATATGGAACTTTATGGACTTACACCTGGAAATTATATTCTGCCCAACTTGAAGACCTGTGAGGGTTTGATAGAAAACGGACCTAAGATTGTTGCAGGAGAGAAAGCGCGTATAAAAAAAGGGGGAATGCCCATATATAATCCTACGATAGCTAAGGTGGCTGTTCATTTTGAAATTTTCAATGAAGCTTACAGTAATAGAAAATTACTGCAAAGCAGAACTACTGTTGCTTTAGGGCGTGTCTCGGCCTTGCGCGACGAGGTGGACGGCGTTATTTTTGATATCTGGAATCAGGTAGAGAAGGCTTTTGTTGATTTACCTCCGCAGCGTCGTTTTGATGAGTGCCGTAAATACGGGGTTGTGTACTATTACCGAAGAAATGAACCACATATATATTGATGATATTTACAGATACGCATACACATATATCGGGCGAGGAGTTTGCTGACGACTTGCCAGAAGTTATACAGAGAGCATCCGCTGTTGGCGCTAAGAGACTCTTTGTTCCTGCCATAGACATGGCTTCGGTGGAGCCTATGCTCAACTTGTGCCGCCATTATCCTGGCGTGGCTTACCCGATGATAGGCTTGCATCCCGAAGAGGTGAAGGCTGATTATGAGAAAGTGCTCCTCACCATGAGAGCTATGATAAAACCTGGTCATCCATTTATCGCCATCGGTGAGGTGGGATTAGACTATTATTGGAGTCGCGAGATGGAGAAAGAACAACTTGAGGCATTCGAACAACAAGTGAATTGGTCGGTTGAGACTCGTCTGCCGTTGATGATACATTGCCGTAAGGCTCAGAATGAGATGGTACATATCCTTCGCCGGTATGAGACGAATTTGCCAGGGGGTGTGTTCCATTGTTTTACAGGAAATGAGAAGGAGGCTGCAGAACTACTTTCGTTCGATAGATTTGTCCTCGGTATAGGTGGAGTGCTGACATTCAAAAAGTCGCATCTGCCAGAGGTTTTGTCTACAGTTCCTCTTAATAGGGTAGTGCTGGAGACCGACTCTCCCTACATGTCTCCAGTGCCAAAACGTGGCATACGTAATGAGAGCTCATTCCTCGTATACATAATTCACAAGATGGCTGAGAGCTATGGGATAAGTGAAGAAGAGGTGGCAAAAACTACCGAAAACAATGTAAAAAGGATCTTTGGAGACTTAAAATAGCCCTGAACTCTTTAAAGTATATTAATTTCAGTACAAAAAATATGGATTATTTAGGCTTATAAAGGTAAAAGGAGTAATTTTGCAGTCCGTAACCGTAATTGGGTCTTAAATAGGGAAAGATGCTCGAGTGGTTGAAGAGGCACGCCTGGAAAGCGTGTAAACGCCTAAAGCGTTTCGGGGGTTCGAATCCCCCTCTTTCCGCGTTTTTGCTAAACTAACGGTGACAATTATCTTAGTTTATTGCGTCCGGTAAAATCAATTATCCTGCTGCCCGTTGTCAGTAAATAATAAAAAATGCCTGATTGGTGACAATTTATCATTAATAATTTGATTTTACTTATAAATTTGTTGCAAAAATCCCATTTTTTGTTATATCTTTGCATTTTTATTAGAAATGTAAATAACGGATAAATATAAACTTAATATTAGAAATGGGACATCATCATTTGGATTCTTTAGACGAACATATACTACGCCTCGTGGCAGAAGACGCCCGCATTCCTTTTTTGGAAGTGGCTCGAGTTTGTAATGTTAGCGGAGCTGCCATTCACCAGCGAATACAGAAACTTACAAATCTAGGCATCCTCAAAGGTTCTCAATATATAATTGACCCAGAGAAGATTGGTTATGAAACATGTGCATATATCGGTCTGTATCTTAAGGATCCTGAGAGTTTTGACCATGTCGTAGCTGAGTTGAAGAAGATTCCTGAAGTGGTGGAGTGTCATTATACCACAGGCGGGTATGATGTTTTTATAAAAATATATGCGATGAATAACCATCACCTGTTACAGATAATACATGATAAACTGCAACCATTGGGGTTATCGCGTAGTGAGACGATAATTTCCTTCAACGAGGCTATTCATCGTCAACTTCCGATCCTCGATCTTGACGATGATGATCTCAATGACGAGGAACAGTAAGCGTACTATTTTCTTATGAAATCCACAAAGGCGTAATCATAATTATGTTTTTCGTCCTTTGTATGGCTTTCTCGTTCATATTCTTTCCATTTGTCATAATCTGGGAAGAATGCATCTGCCTCTGTGGGAGTATCGTTAATAAGTGTAAGGTATAGACGGTCAGCTATTTCCATCGCTTGTTGGTAAACACTGCTCCCACCTATTATATATACATCCTCATTCTCGGGACAACTCTTTATTGCTTCGCCTAATGATGGATAACAGTCGCATCCGGGAAATTTTTTTTCTGTTTTGCTTAGTACTACATTACGACGGTTTGGCAATGCCCCTTTTGGTAGTGACTCAAACGTATGGCGTCCCATGATAATGGTGTTGCCTGTGGTTAGATTCTTAAAACGTTTTAGGTCGTTAGGTAACCAGTAAATCAATTTATTCTCAAATCCAATAGCATGATTCATTGCCACTGATGCTATAATATTAATTCTCATGATTTTTCATACAGAGACCGCACCGTTTATGTGTGGCCATGGGTTATAATTTTCTAGTTCAAAGTCCTCATAATGGAAATCGAAGATACTCTTCACGTCAGGGTTTATCTTCATTGTAGGCAGAGGGCGGGGCGTGCGTGAAAGTTGCAGTTTTACCTGTTCGAAATGATTGGTGTAGATATGCGTATCGCCTGTGGTATGTACGAAATCACCAGCCTTAAGTCCTGTCACCTGTGCCATCATCATGAGTAGTAAAGAATAAGACGCAATGTTGAAAGGGATTCCCAGAAAAGTATCGGCAGAGCGCTGATATAATTGAAGGCTCAGTCGGCCATCAGCTACATAAAACTGGAATAAACAGTGACAGGGAGGCAGATTCATATTTTTAATATCGGCCACGTTCCATGCACTAACCATCAGTCTGCGGGAATTCGGATTCGTTTTAATCTCGTTTACAATCTCGCTTATCTGGTCGATATGTCCACCCTTATAATCCGGCCATGAACGCCACTGATAACCATAGATATGGCCTAGGTCGCCATTCTTGTCAGCCCATTCATTCCATATTTTCACACCGTGGTCTTGAAGATATTTGGCGTTTGTGTGGCCGTTGAGGAACCACAGTAATTCGTATATGATTGATTTTAGATGTAGTTTTTTTGTCGTTAACAGAGGGAATCCGTCTTCGAGATTGAATCTCATCTGATGACCGAATACACTTTTTGTGCCTGTCCCTGTGCGGTCGCCTTTGAGAACACCTTCAATCATTATGCGGTCAAGTAATTCTAAGTATTGTTTCATTTTATTATTCTGTTATACATTGATTTTCTTCAGGTATATATCCACTCTTGATTCTCCACTCCTGCGGATAAAGGTTGTTGGCACGGTTACCTATATTCTTCTCAAATCCCAATGGCATACCTTTGAATGTCAGAAGTACAAATCCGCGTGGTGTATCTGTTGGTAGTGTTACTGCTTCTTTGTGTAAGTATGATATTGCTTGTTCGTAAGTTAGCTCAACGTTTGGAAACATGTCTCTGTTGAGGGCGAGTGATAAAGCAAGAGATTCATCAGGGATTATATCTTTACCTTTTATTTCTCCAATCTTAATGCCTGCGGAAATCACTTTGAGCTTATTGATGGCAGAAGAATAAATGTCATAGAATGCTCTAGGAAAGGCTGTAATGACATTATCTCTTACTGAGAATTCGAAATTCTCAGCCCTATTTATCCAATATTGCTTCATATCTGTTTTCAGTTTCAGAACTTTATGTTTCGACGGTATTGATATACGGGTACCTGCCTGTTGAATGTCACCGTCTTTGCGCAAAACAGCTAAAAACAGGCCTTCTCCACGAGTCCTTCCTGGCAGAAATCGATAAACGGGCTTATCAAAACTATCGAGCAGTGATCCCGTTATATTCCATTCCTTATTGATAGATATCGGCAAAACATCCGCTCCAAGTTCCTCACATATCCATTTTACATTTTCCTCATTCTCTTTTGTGTTAAATGTGCATGTGGAGTATATTAGTATTCCTCCGGGTTTCAAACACTTCCATATATCATAGACAATTTCCCGTTGGCGCTGCCAACAGTTTTCCACATTCTGAAGACTCCATTCTGAAATAGCTGTATTATCTTTACGGAACATTCCCTCCCCAGAACATGGCACGTCGGTAAGGATCGCATCAAATAAGATGTCACACTGTTTAAAGTCTTTAGGATAATTATTGGTTACGATGGTATATGGATGGCCGAATTTCGTCATGTTTTCAGCAAGAATCTGTGCTCTATTACGTATTGGTTCATTGCTAATTAGCAGACTTTCGTCAGTAAGTATTGAGCGTGCCACAGTGGATTTACCACCAGGGGCAGCACACAGATCAAGCATCTTGCAAGGGGACGTGATATATTGTTTCATTACTTGTGTCAGAAACATTGATGATGCCTCCTGCACGTAGTAGCAGCCTGCATGCATCAATGGATCGAAGGTGAATGAAGGGCGGCTCTTAAGATAAAAACCGTTCTCGCACCAAGCCACCTGTCCGTCGTCGTTTTTTAATTTTTGATTATCAAAAGGCCATTTGTTGAGATTCAGTCGGACACTTACTACTGCTTCGTCAGCAATAGCCTCCGTTAACTGTTTGATGTCTTTATCACCCAACAGTTTTTCTATTAATGTTACAAAATCCTTTGGCAGTAGCATTGTCGTATTAAAATAGGATGCAAACTTACAAATAATTATTGATATATGCAACTGAATCAATCTTCATCCGCTCTCAGTTTTTATTAAATTAAGTTTCTTCTGTGCCATCTTCTTGATTTCGGATTCATCATCACAAATCGTATATGTTTATACTCTGAAGACAAATCATTCTTCGTATTCCATTTTTTTTGGTTACTTTGCAACTTCGTTGTATTTGATTACGTCTAACAGGCAGAATATAATAAAAAAGAAAACAGTATGAAAAATTATTTTATTTCATTTCTGATGATTCTCTCCCTTGGTATCACACCCAATGCGGAAGCTCAACATCATCGCCACCATCCGAGTTCATCTGTCAATATCAAGATCAGTAAGGACTCATCAAATGTCGGTATTACGGCTTATTCAGATACCACTGCTACTGATTCGACAGATACCGATACAGCTTTTGTTGCAAGTCATAATAGTAACAATATTTATGACTCTTCTATGCCTGACAGTTTTTTAGAACACCTTGCCAGTTCCGGTTTTAGCATGGGTGCATTCTCATTTCTCATTGCTGTCGTTGGAATCGTAGCCATACTCTCGCCAATAATCCTAATCGCTGTGATATTATATTTTATTTTCCGCAACCGCAATCAGAAATATAGACTAGCCCAAGCGGCGATCGCCCAAGGAAAGTCGGTCCCCCAAGATTTGTTGCGCGAAGATCGTCAGACAAATGAATATCTATGGTCGAGAGGCATTCGTAATGCCAGTATTGGTTTAGGATTAGTATGTATGTTTTGGATCATCGGAGCAGAACCGCTTATTGGAGTTGGGCTTCTGGTGTTTTTCATGGGCGTGGGTCAGGCAGTAATAGCAAAGACCACACGCAAGTCGGAAGAAAAAAAGAATGAGGACTTCAGTCAGTCAAGACCGTCAACCGAGGAATTTAACTCTTCATTCAAAACGGAAGATGAGACTCCCGTGGATAAAGAGAAACCGTACCGTGACGAAAAAACATCAGAACAAAAGTAAAAAATCTCACAGCGGTGAATAAGATAAACGATATCTCTCTGGTAGCACAGGTTTCGGTATTTCATAACAAGCGTGCCTTCGACACCCTTGTGAAGAAATATCAGGAACCGGTCAGACGGTTCTTTATGAACCAGACCTTGGGAGATTCGCAACTCAGCGATGATTTGGCGCAGGATACCTTCATCAAGGTCTATATCAACATCGCATCATTTCATGGCATGGCAGGTTTTTCCACATGGCTGTATCGCATAGCATATAATGTGTTTTATGATTATACTCGCAGTAAGAGGTTGACTGATGATGTGGATAGCTCGGTAGCTGTGTCGGTCAAGAGTTCTGGCAATGATAGCAGTGGAATGAGAATGGATATCTATCATGCGCTTCAGCATTTAAAACCCGATGAACGAACATGTATTACGTTGCAGTTGATGGAGGGTGAAACCATCAATCATATTGCAGCAATCACTGGAATATCTCAGAATACGGTAAAATCGCATTTGATGAGAGGAAAAGAAAAATTAGCGTCTTATTTAAAACAAAATGGTTATGAAAGATGAATTCATTAACAATAGCATGACAGACAAAGATGATATATTGATAAACAAGTTTTTTGCAGAGCAGAAGCAGATCATCAATGATGATGGTTTTAGTCGTCGCGTGATGCGAAAGTTACCATCTAAGATATCATGTTATTCTCGCATCTGGAGTACAGTATGTTTACTTGCAGCCCTCTTGCTCTTTGTTACATGTCATGGATTTAAACTGATAATCAATTGCTTAGATGTCATACTTCGTACGACTCCTACGCATAGCATCTTTGATTGCAGTCCTCTTGCTATAGCAATTGCCATAGTTACACTTGGTGGTGTAGGTATCTACAGTCTGGTGATGGCTGAGCGCTGATCAGAATAAATCATCATCACTATTATCCTCCTCTTCCTTTTTAGGTTTGGGAGGATTTTTCATGTTCCCTTCTTTGTCAAATATACCGTAAGTGGTGCGTAAAACGATAAACTCTGTTCGTCGGTTAAGCTGGTTACAGATTTCCTGTTTTTCCTTACTCAGTTTTTTGATGTATTCTTCGTTGAGCACGTCACCTTCTTTCATCCAAGTATAAGTCTCGGTGAGTTTTTTCCGTATAGTCTTCGGTTTCTCCTTGCCGTATCCCTTTGGAGTAAGCCTGTCTTTGGCAATACCGTGGGCGATGAGATAATCTACCACAATCTCGGCTCGTTTCTGCGAGAGTATCTTGTTGTAAGTCTCTGGTCCGCGATAGTCGCAGTGGGCACTGAGTTCTATCGTGACGTTCGGGTTTTCATTGAGCAGAGATATAAGTTCGTTGAGTGACGTAGTGGATTCAGGTCTCAGAGTAGCTTTGTCGAAGTCATAGAAGATATTGTCAATGAGCACAGGGGCAGTAATTGAAGCCAACGGGAACTGTAGAACATACTCTTTCGATTCAGTGACCGAGTCTACGTGTAGCTGTTCCTTATGATTTAGAAATCCTTTGCATGTGCCAAGAAATACATAATCCACATTGGGGTCAATCTTTTGGGTGAATGAACCGTCGCCTTTCACGCTCAGTTTCATATTTGTTCCGTCATTACCCACCATATATACGAGAGACTTTGGCAATTCATATCCCTCCTGTTCGTATACCCATCCTTTCACTGTTTGTAAGATCTCCGGGCATTCGAAACTGTAGATATGATCCCATCCGCGTGCATCGCCACGGTTGGATGAGAAAAACCCCCGGTTATGCAGACCCTCGAATGTTATGCCAAAGTCGTCGCCCTGTGAGTTGAGAGGGTATCCCGGATTCTCTATCGTCCATTTCCCGGTTACGGTATCAGCTGTAGCGATAAATAGGTCCAGTCCGCCCATGCCCGGATGGCCGTCCGACGAGAAGTATAGGTCGCCGTTAGGTCTAAATGCAGGGAACTCCTCATTGCCAGGAGTGTTGATAGGTTCGCCGAGGTTCTCCACTCCTCCTAGTCCGTTGGTTGTCAGTCTCACTCTCCATATATCCAGTCCGCCAACGCCTCCCGACATATCTGACGTGAAGTAGAGCCATTCGCCGTCGGGCGATATGGCAGGGTGAGCATAACTTGAAAGTGTGTCTTTAGTAATATCCAGTAGCGTGGTTTTCCCCCATGAGGCATCTGAACGATTGGATGTGCATATAGTGGCATATCTCGGATAGCTTGGATCTGTCTTGCACTGAGTGAGGTACATCTGTTTGTTATCGGGAGTGAAACAGCATGCCCCCTCGTCGAAAGCAGAATTCAGTTCCGACTCGATCGTCTCTGGCTTACCCCATTTCCCCTTATCGTCTTTTTGTGAGAAAAATATATCACCGTTTTTGGTACCTGTGATACCGCTAAGTTCATCTCCTTGAGCCTGAGTACGGGTAGATGTAAAGTACAGTTGATCATATTCATCACCGGCAAGCATCGGACAGTAATCAGCCCGGCGGGAGTTGAATAGGTCTTGTCGTTTTACAGTGTATCCGGAAGTTTTTTTCTTCAATATTGGTGCTATTGTTGCCGACTGCATTCCTACACGCGCAATTTCATTGGTGGCATCACTGTCAATAACTGTCTGAAAATGTTTTGCAGCATCTTTATAGTCGCCATTCTTCAGGTACTGCTGCCCCAGATAGAGATGTGTCTGCATGTCGTCCTGCTTATATCTTATCACGTTAAGATAAGTGCCGATTGCTCTTTGTGTGTAGTTGATGCGTCTGTAGCAGTCGCCCAGTTTTATAGCTCTTTTTCCTCTCAACTCGCGTTCTTTGACGGGAGTTTTCGCATAAGCACTTTTATATTGGTCGGCAGCGTCATAATATTCTCCAAGAGCGAAAAATTTATCACCCTTTTTCATGTTAAGGTCTGCACCGCAACTGACAAGCAGCAGTGTAAGGCTGGTAAAGACGAGAAACTTGAATATGTGTTGCATCTATTTTATCACCTACATTGTATTATATCATAATAACTCTAAAAATCGTGATTTATTATGATGATTATACTCTTTTGTCCCTATGTCTTGTCGAAAGGATACCTGAAAGTACAGCCATCTTTCCAACAGCTGCAACCATAGGCGGTATTTCCTTTGATGATAGTGCCTTTGCCGCAAATGGGGCATGGTTTGCCTAACATCTTGTCATCAATATGTATGTTGCCTAATTTAAGTGTTGTTTCGAAATTATTATTGGGTATTGTTGGCTTTTCTGTTTTCTTTCTCGGTGTTACAGGCCGTTTTACCTTCTTCTTCAGGTCTTCGTCCGTCATGACAGTTACATGGAGATTGCTGTTGTCGCTTAGTACTTGGTTGACGATGTCGTTTATCTGAACTTTTAACTCTTCGATGAAGGTGGAGGCTTTATATTTTTTATGCTCGATGTCGCGTAGTTTCTTCTCCCAAAGTCCTGTCAATTCGCAACTCTTCAGCAATTCATCATGTATAGTATCGATAAGTTCAATACCTGTTGCTGTCGCTATAAGATTTTTTCGTTCACGACGTACATAATGACGTTTAAAAAGCGTCTCTATAATTCCTGCGCGTGATGATGGTCGTCCTATACCATTCTCTTTGAGTGCAGCTCTCAGTTTCTCATCCTCCACAAACTTTCCTGCTGTCTCCATAGCGCGGAGTAACGTTGCTTCTGTGTAAAATTTTGGAGGCATAGTCCATTTTTCTGCAAGGTCGGGCAAGTGAGGGCCACTCTCTCCCTTTACAAAAGCAGGAAGCGTACGTTCTTCGTCGCTGTTTTTATCTTCACCATCATCAGTGGCTTGTGAGTCTTTTGCATAGATTGATCTCCAGCCTGGCGATAAAATTTGTTTGCCTGTCACCTTAAACTCAATTTTTTCTACCTCTCCAAGTACTGTGGTTGATGAAAATTTGCAGTCGGGATAGAAAACACTGATAAATCTCATTGCTATCAGGTCGTAAACATTCTTTTCCATATCCGACAGATTCATTGCTGGAACTCCAGTGGGGATAATGGCGTGGTGGTCAGTAACCTTTGATGTGTCAAACACTTTCTTGCTTTTAGACAGTTTTGTGTTGAGAAGTTGTGCTGTGAGCTGTTCGTAGCCTCTGAGCCCTTTTAGTATATTCGGACATTTGGGATAAATGTCATCACTTAGATATTGCGTGTCCACACGGGGGTAGGTGGTAAATTTCTTTTCGTAAAGAGCTTGGATCAGGTTGAGGGTCATTTCAGCACTGTAACTAAATTTCTTGTTGCACTCCACCTGAAGCGAGGTCAAGTCAAAGAGATGTGGAGGGGCCTCTATCCCATTTTTTTTAGATACATCTTTAATGGTAAACGGTTTCCCGGTGATGGTCTCAAGAAATTTACGTCCCTCTTCCTGGCTATCAAATTTACCTTTTGTGGCGCTGAAAATAGTGTCACGATAAGTAGTCGTGAGAATCCAATATGGTTCAGACTTGAAATTGTCAATCTCCTTTTGTCGGTTGACGATGAGTGCGAGAGTTGGGGTTTGCACACGGCCGACGGATAGAACCTGACGGTTCTGACCGTATTTGAGTGTATAAAGTCGGGTCGCGTTCATTCCCAAAAGCCAGTCGCCGATAGCACGGCTCAGTCCGGCTTCGTAAAGCGACTGATAGTCTTTCTGGTCTTTAAGAGCCTGAAATCCATCTCGTATAGCCTCGTCTGTCATAGATGATATCCATAGACGTTGTACAGGACAGTGGACACCGGCTTTCTGCATCACCCATCGTTGGATGAGTTCACCCTCCTGGCCGGCATCACCGCAGTTGATAATCCTATCGGCAGCTTGCATCAAACGTTCTATTACGCCAAACTGTTTACGTATTCCCTGGTCGTCAATGAGCTTGATGCCGAAACGCTGCGGTATCATCGGCAGCGCGCCCAGACTCCATCTCTTCCAGTTGGCAGTGTAGTCGTCAGGTTCCTTCAGTGTGCAGAGGTGACCGAATGTCCAAGTGACTTGGTATCCGCTACCCTCCATATAACCGTCGCGTGAAGAATTAGCCCCTAGAATATGGGCTATATCTTTTGCCACACTCGGTTTCTCGGCAATACAAACTATCATATTTCTTTATGCTGATTTGTGTGCAAAAGTAATATATTTAGTTGGAAGCCGCAAAAATACTTCAATGTTTGTTTAAATTTGCATAACTCAGAAAATAGCATTAACTTTGTGGACGAAATTAGTTGTATGAACCCGTTATTCGAAAATATCAAGGTCATAGCATTCGATGCTGACGACACATTGTGGAGTAATGAACCCTACTTCAGACATGCCGAATTGGAATTCGAGAGGTTGATAACCCCCTATGCAAAGGGAGCTATGATTCTCGAAGAACTCTTCTCTACCGAGATGTCAAATATGGCTCTGCTTGGTTATGGTGCGAAGGCGTTTACTATATCGATGGTTGAGACAGCCATACGCATTAGTAATCATCAAGTGCCCAATCTGGTTATAACAGAGATAGTGAATGTGGGTAAGTCATTGCTTGAGATGCCGATGGAACCGCTCGACGGGGTGGTGGAAACTCTTACGTATCTTAACAATCAAGGGTATAAGTTGGTTGTAGCTACAAAGGGAGAGCGTCGTGACCAGACTAATAAATTACACCGTTCTGGGCTGGAGATGTACTTTAGTTTTGTGGAAGTGATGCAGGATAAATTAGAAAATGAGTATTTTCGAATGCTTGATATTCTGAAAGTCTTTCCTTCAGAGTTCGTTATGGTTGGAAATTCATTTAAGTCGGATATCATTCCTGTACTTTCTATCGGTGCGTATGGCATCCATATTCCTTTCGAAATAACATGGAAACACGAAATGGCACAGTCTTTTAGACATCCCAATCTTACAGAAATATCCTCGTTCAGTGAACTGAAGAAACACTTCTGATTTTCAAACTCCATGTAAGCGTTATTATTTTTTAGATACCTAAGCAAATCTATATTACGACTTATGATAAAGAAAGTAGCATTCATATTCGTTATCCTATTTATATGTGTCACTACACTAGTGGCGCAGAATATATCCGAAAAACGAAGAACGATAATCTTCGGTGGTGATGTCGATTTTTATCCTTACGAATTTATAGATGATCATGGTAGTCCGGAGGGGTTTAATGTCGATTTAATAAATGCTGCCAGCAAACGAATGGGGCTTCGTTGTGTGTTAAAGATAGGTAAATGGGTCGAAATCCGTAAAGAACTAGATGAACACAAGGTAGATTTGGTTAGTATGATGTACAGTATGGAACGTGCCAAACAATATAAGATAGGACCTACCATAAAGTTTGTTTCTTATTACGCTGTTTATATTAAGGGTCGTGCCGAAATTGATGAGATGAAAGACCTCACAGGAAGAAGAGTTGTGGTGGAATCTGGGACTTTGTCTGGGGAAACAATAAGAAATCAGGATGTTAAATGTCATCTTTTTTATTCGACAGGAATTAAGGAAGCATTGATAGACCTCTCGAAAGGTAAATATGATGCTATGGTATGTGAAAGTGAGGCTGCCGAATATAACTTGAAGAAACTTAATCTTGATAATCTGGAGATTGGAGATATTAATATAGCTCCACGGGAGTTATGTTTTACAGGCAATGACGGGAAACTGCTGATGCAGATGGATGAAACTATTTATCAGATGAAGAAGGATGGTTCTTATGACAAGATATATGAAAAGTGGTTCAATCACAATAAGATGTCCAAGACATCGCGTACAATATATGTAATAATAGGTTCTTTATTACTACTGGTAATTATTTTGTACGTGATTATCTCTATCTTGCGGCATAGCATTAATAAAGCCAAAAGACAGCTTCAGGAGAGTAATGACCGTTTGAAACTAGCTCTATCCACCCAGTGTAAACATGATGCTGAGCTAGCTCGACTGAATGCTGAGGTGAGAAGCTATGCCAACCGTATCAGGTATGTGCTAAAGATGAGCCATGTCCTCACCTGGTTTTACGACTTGTCGATGGATAAAATTACAATTTATATCGAAGACGAACTGATATATAAGATAATGTCTAGTGAAGACTATATATCACTCTGTGAACCTGAGTGTCAGGCTGAGGCGAGACAAAATTATGAAAATGTTATACATAACAAGTTGGAGTATATTCATGTTCAACGTAAGCTATCCTTTAATAAGGATAGTACGGAAGGTGCCTATTATGTAATCAACGGCATTGCAATTAAGAATGATCAGGGAATCATTGTCAAATACTTCGGAATTTGCACCGATATTACCAACCTGATAAATATACAACATGAGTTGGAGAAGGAGATGATTAAGGCTAAGGAGTCTGACCGACTTAAGTCGGAATTTCTCGCAAATATGAGTCATGAAATACGAACACCTCTTAATTCCATCGTAGGATTCTCAAATATATTGGAGACGGCTACCGATGAGGAGGAGAAACACCAGTGCGTGCAACTCATTAATCAGAATAGTGATATGCTATTGAGACTTATCAATGATATTCTCGATTTCTCAAGACTTGAAGCTGGAATAATGGATTTTCAGATGAAAGAGTTTAACTTGTCTGATTTATTTGAAAGCGCATATTCTTTGTTCTTGGACATAAAAAGGGAAAAAGATATTGAACTCAAGTGTGAACTGCCTGACGAATCTTGTATCATAAAAGCTGATTATAATAGATTGCTTCAGATCTTGACCAATTTCGTTACAAATGCCTTCAAGTATACAGAACATGGATATGTTAAGATGAGTTATCACTCCGAGAACGGAGGTGTGAAACTGATGGTTGAAGATACTGGTGTTGGAATATCCAAAGAAAAACTAGATAAGGTGTTCCATAGATTTGAAAAAATCGGTTCCCTGCGTCAGGGTACAGGTCTCGGACTCTCTATTTGTCAGGCAATTATAGCGTCATTTGATGGAAAAATTGGCGTTGAGTCAGAATGTGGTAAAGGTTCAATCTTCTGGGTTTGGTTCCCATTAAGATAGCTTTTCTTCTCATGACTGCGTGAATTTTCAGAAATAATGTGTAAGTTTGCAAAAAAATTAGGAGATTTTTATGAAAGAAGAAGAAAAACTGCATGCGGAATTGCCCGAAAATGCGTTTAGTGAATTGAAAAACGGTGAGGAATACGAGCCCCTGATGTCGGCCGATAAGACTTATCCGGAAGTGACGGGTTGGTCTGTGACCTGGGGTATTGTGATGGCAATATTATTTTCTGCAGCCACAGCCTATCTCGGACTGAAGGTAGGGCAGGTGTTTGAAGCAGCCATACCTATTACAATTATTGCTGTCGGGTTATCCACTGCGACACACCGTAAGAATCCACTTGGCGAAAATGTTATCATTCAGAGTATCGGTGCCTGTTCGGGAATGATTGTCGCAGGTGCTATATTCACGCTTCCTGCATTATATATTTTGCAAGCCAAATATCCAGCGATGACGGTTAATTTCTTTGAAGTATTCTTTGCATCTCTTCTCGGTGGTATATTGGGGATATTGTTTCTTATACCGTTCCGTAAGTATTTTGTAAAGGATATGCATGGTAAGTATCCGTTTCCCGAAGCTACTGCCAGTACTCAAGTGCTTGTGTCAGGGCAGCAGGGTGGCGGACAGGCCAAGTTGTTGGCCTTTGCCGGCATAATAGGTGGCCTTTATGATTTCATTGTTGCCACCTTCGGATGGTGGAATGAAAATTTTACCTCTCGGGTAATCGGACTAGGCGAGACTGTCGCTGAAAAGGCAAAATTCGTTTTTAAAATTAATACCGGTGCCGCTGTGCTTGGCATGGGGTATATTGTTGGATTGAAGTATGCAGCTATCATCTGCTTTGGATCCATGTTTATTTGGTGGATGGCTGTCCCTGGCATCGCATTGCTGTTTCCTGATCTCCACATTGCCAGTGGGCTTACTGCGATGAACGCTTCACCTGAGGAACTGTTCAAATATGCCAAGAGCATAGGTATCGGAGGCATTGCCATGGCAGGAGTAATAGGTATCATTAAGAGTTGGGGCGTGATACGCAGTGCTGTAGGACTTGCCAGTCGCGAATTGGGAGGTAAGAAGGCATCAGAGAATGATACACCTCGTACACAGCTTGATTTACCCATGAAGATAGTTATTTTCGGTATTGCATTCACATTACTTGCGATATTGCTTTTCTTCGGATTTGATGTGATGAGTGGCAACTGGCTTTATGCCGTTGTCGGTTTGCTTGTAATAGCCATAATCTCTTTTTTATTCACTACTGTAGCTGCCAATGCAATAGCCATTGTCGGTTCTAATCCTGTTTCGGGTATGACATTAATGACCCTTATCCTTGCATCTGTGATCATGGTGGCTATAGGACTTAAGGGCACTACAGGCATGGTGGCGGCATTGATAATGGGTGGAGTGGTGTGCACAGCTCTGTCTACTGCCGGTAGCTTTATAACCGATTTAAAAATCGGCTATTGGCTTGGAACAACACCGCGTAAGCAGGAGACATATAAGTTTCTAGGTACGTTGGTATCCGCAGCTACTGTCGGTGGCGTAATCATGATTCTCAATAAATCTTATGGATTTGCCAATGGTCAGTTGGCAGCCCCTCAGGCAAATGCTATGGCCGCAGTCATAGAACCACTTATGAGTGGCGCCGGTGCACCATGGTTGCTTTACGGCATAGGAGCAATTATCGCTATCATTCTAACGTTTTGTAATGTTTCTGCATTGGCTTTCGCCCTCGGAATGTTTATTCCGCTCGAACTTAACTTACCATTATTGGTGGGCGGATTTATTAACTGGTATGTGAATACCCGTACGACCGACGATGCTATAAATAAAGCCCGGAATGAAAAAGGTACGCTTATCGCCAGCGGATTTATTGCAGGTGGTGCCTTGATGGGAGTGGCAAGTGCAGCTATGCGTTTCGGTGGTATTGACGTATCCGCAACTTCATGGTTGGATAATCCTCTGAGTCAGGCAGTCTCTCTTGTGGCTTACTTGATACTTATCCTCTATTTCATCAAGGCTTCGATGAAGTTGAAGTAACCAGTAATATTTTAAAAGAAAAAATTGCCATTACGGGATCATGTAACATACCCGTAATGGCAATAAATATATTGTAGAATTGGTGTTATCTGATAAACAACAGTTCACGATATTTAGGAAGAGTCCAAAGGTCATCCTCCACGATAAGCTCTAGTTTGTCAATTTCCCTACGGATGATTTCCATCTTAGGTTCTACGGTGTCATGATAGGCTATAGCCTTCTCGCGTTCGCTCTCAATCTTATTTGCCACCTTACGTGCCTCAACGAGTTCTTCCACGTTCTTTTCAATCTTGTCTGTTCTCTCTGCAATCTCCTCAATCAGTTTCATATTGCGAGCACTGAGTTTCTCTGCCTTTTCAGCTGGGAAGATGGTCTTCATATTCTCAACGTTTTTGATAAGCTGGCTCTGATAGCGAGTGCAGACAGGGATGATATGGTTCATAGAAAGATCACCCATTACACGTGCCTCAATCTGTATCTTCTTTGTAAACGTCTCCCATTTAACCTCGTTGCGGGCTTCAAGTTCCTTTTTGTTCATTACGTTTATGCTCTCAAACATCTTGATACTTGCCTCGTCAAGGTAACGGTCAAAGATAACCGGACAGCTTGTTTCGCAGTCCAAACCGCGTTTCTCTGCTTCTGCTTTCCATTCGTCGCTGTAGCCATTGCCGTCGAAACGGATAGGTTTACAGGTCTTAATGTCTTCACGGACAACTTCAAGGATGGCACTAATCTTAGGTTCACCTTTCTTGATAAGTGCGTCCACACGTTTCTTGAAGCTTGCAAGAGCTTCAGCCACAGCTGAGTTCAGTGCAATCATAGCCGAAGCACAGTTTGCCTCAGAACCTACAGCACGGAACTCGAAACGGTTACCTGTGAAGGCGAAAGGTGATGTGCGGTTACGGTCTGTATTATCGATCATCAGTTCAGGAATCTGAGGGATGTCGAGCTTCATTCCCTGTTTTCCTGCGAGTGTGAAGAGCTCATCCTTTGTTGAATTCTCCAGATGGTCAAGCAGGTTTGTAAGCTGTTTGCCTAGGAATGAAGAGATGATAGCTGGCGGAGCCTCGTTAGCTCCCAGACGGTGAGCATTGGTAGCACTCATGATAGAAGCCTTGATCAGTCCGTTATGTTGGTAAACACCCATCAGTGTCTCTACAATGAATGTAACGAAACGCAGGTTGTCCTCAGGTGTCTTGCCCGGTCCATGCAGCAAAGCCCCTGTATCGGTAGAAAGACTCCAGTTGTTGTGCTTGCCGCTACCGTTGATACCTGCGAAAGGCTTCTCGTGCAGCAGGACACGGAATCCGTGTTTGCGTGCTATTTTTTTCATCAGCGACATCAGAAGCATGTTGTGGTCAACAGCGAGGTTGGTCTCCTCAAAGATAGGAGCAAGCTCAAACTGGTTTGGTGCCACCTCGTTATGACGTGTCTTACACGGGATTGCAAGTTCGAGAGCTTGAATCTCAAGATCCTTCATGAAAGCCTGCACACGGTCGGGGATTGTCCCGAAGTAATGGTCATCCATCTGCTGGTTCTTAGCCGAGTCGTGTCCCATGAGTGTACGTCCGGTGAGAATCAGGTCAGGGCGGGCGCCATAGAGTCCTTCATCGACGAGGAAGTATTCCTGCTCCCAACCGAGGTTGCTCTGAACACTCTTAACTTCGGGATTGAAGAACCGGCAAACATCTGTTGCAGCAGCGTCTACAGCATGCAGAGCGCGGAGCAGAGGTGCTTTATAGTCGAGCGCTTCACCTGTGTAAGAGATGAATACGGTAGGTATGCAAAGTGTGTCATCCATGATGAATACAGGAGAAGTAGGATCCCATGCAGAATAGCCGCGAGCCTCGAAGGTATTACGGATACCACCGCTTGGAAATGAAGATGCGTCAGGCTCCTGCTGAACGAGCAGCTTGCCGGTAAATTTCTCTACCATACCACCCTTGCCGTCATGTTCTACGAAGGCGTCATGTTTCTCTGCGGTACCTTCAGTCAGAGGCTGGAACCAGTGCGTGTAATGAGTAACCCCATATTCCATGGCCCACTGTTTCATTCCTGCAGCCACCTCGTCGGCTATGCTGCGGTCAAGGCGTGCTCCGTTGTCGATAACGTCGATAAGTTTGGCGTAAACATCAGCGGGTAAATACTTGTACATCTTCGCACGGTTGAAAACGTACTTACCGAAGTACTCTGATGGTCGTTCTATAGGTACTTCTACATTGGCAGCTTTCTTTTTGAAAGCCTCCTCTACGACCTGAAATCTTAAATTCGATGACATATTCAAATTGTTTATGTGATTGTTTTATATTCTAATACAAACTTTAATGAATCATACTATCAGTCACGAAATCTCTTTGTGATGTCCCCATATTCTTCTATCCGTCTGTCACGGAGGAATGGCCACCACCTTCTAACCTGTTCGCATCGTTCCATATCCATCTCCAGTACGATGCTCTCTTCTTCGGTATTACTTGCCTCAGCCCATATTTCACCTTGTGGTCCTGCTGCAAATGAACTGCCCCAGAAGTTAATACCTTTAGTCTGTCCTGAAGGGTCTGGCTCATAACCCACACGGTTGACTGCAATCACAGGAAGTCCGTTGGCCACGGCATGTCCTCTCTGTACCGTCATCCAGGCTTCTCTCTGTCTATTTTGTTCCTCTTTGGTGTCACTGCTTTCAATTCCTATAGCTGTAGGGTATATCAGCATGTCTGCACCGGCCAAAGCCATAAGACGTGCTGCCTCCGGGTACCACTGATCCCAGCATACCATCACTCCTAATTTGCCTATTGATGTCTTGATGGGGTGGAATCCTAAGTCGCCTGGTGTAAAATAGAACTTTTCGTAATAAGCCGGGTCATCAGGGATGTGCATCTTGCGATATGTCCCAGCTATCGAACCATCCTTTTCAAGGACAACAGCCGTATTGTGATACAATCCGGGAGCGCGTTTCTCGAATAGTGAAGTCACTATTACAACGCCGTATTTGCGTGCCAGTTCACCGAAAAATCCTGTCGAGGGACCCGGTATCGGCTCTGCCATATCGAAGTTGCTGACATCCTCTGTCTGGCAGAAATAAAGTGAGTTGTGCAGCTCTTGCAATATGATGAGCTGTGCACCACGTTTAGCCAAGTCGGCAATGTTCTCAGCAAGCCGTTTGATATTGTCTTTGTTGTCGGCTGTGTTATGCTGTTGTAATATTCCTATTCTTATTTCTTTCATTCGTTGTCCTTTTTACTGTATACATCCTGCGGGGTACTGCATTGTGCAACAGTGTAGTGAACCGTGCTGACGTATAAGCGTTCGGCAGTCGATACCTACGATTTCATAGCCCTTGAATGCTTTTTGAATTGTCTTGTGTGCTTCCTCATCCTTATATCTCTGATTGTAAGTGGGGAAGAGTACCGTCTTGTTCATAACAAGAAAGTTCGCGTATGTGGCAGGAAGCCTTTCTCCTTCATCATAGATAGCATCGGGCATTGGTAGTTTCATCAGACGGTAGGGATTACCATCGGCCGTTCTAAACGTCATTAACTGCTCTTCCATTTCTTTCAAATCATTATATTGTGGGTCAGACTCGTTTTCGCAACTTACATATAATAAGGTATCAGAAGGAGCGACTCTGACTAAAGTGTCAATATGTCCGTCGGTATCGTCACCGATAAGGCTTCCGTGGTTAATCCATAATATCCGGTCGGCATTTAGGACCTTCATTAACGCCTCTTCTATCTCATCTTTCTTCAACGGTTGGTTGCGGTGATTGGCCAAGAGACAGCTACTGGTTGTGAATATCGTACCTTTGCCGTCACTCTCTATAGAACCGCCTTCAAATACGAAATCCAGATGATCTTCATAAGAACCGTTCAGCAGGTTCTGGTCGAATAACTTTTTATTGATTGCGTTGTCGAGTTCCGCAGGAAATTTTTCTCCCCATCCATTGAACTTGAAGTCTAGCAGATGGCATCCCTGTTCAGAAACGAGCGTAATAAACCCGTGGTCGCGAGCCCACGTGTCGTTGGTCGGACATTCAGCGTATATGATGTTACTCTGAACCTTTTGAGGAAGATTTGTGGAAATAAATTCTTTCAGTTTGTCCACTTCGGGTGTGACGATGATAAGACGTTCACGGCTGGCTATCTCGTAAGTCATGCTGAGATATGTCTTTATCACTTCTTTAAGCATTGGTTTCCAGTCAGTTCCTTCGTGTGGCCATGTCAGTTGTATTCCGCTTTGCGGAAACCATTCGGCAGGCAGAGCACGACGACTAACTTCAACTTGTGTTTCGTCTTGTTCGTTGAACTTGAGCTGTAATGTTTTATCGTCAGCTTCAAATGTAGGAAGAATAGCAAATAGTCCCATAATATTTCTTTTGACTGCGCAAAGTTACTTTTTTTTCCCTATTTATGCTTACATTCTGAAAAAAAATTATGTGTACATTCCTTAATTTATTTAGTTTTTGAAATAATCTCTACTGGAAATGCAGAACACGATGGATGGAATATAGCATACTGATTTTCTAAAATCATCTATTATTGTAATAATAAATTGAATAGATAGATAATTTCCAGAAATATTTTTTATTTTCTTTCCAATCTCACCTTTTTGACATAAGACATTGATAAACTGATTGTTGAAAGGTGAGATTAGGGTGAGATTAAGGTGAGATTGAAAATGATATTAGGGAATAATATTCATTTTCCTATCCATAGTTGTCTTATACATGATTGTCTGTAGGTTTTATATCAAGTAATTTTGCACTATATGTAATTTATTAAGTGTAGTGGATATAGACGGATAATCTATAAAAACATAAAAGGGTATCAATACAATTTTATTTGCTATGTTTTGGTTTTATCTTTTAACTTAAAAGATAAACACTTTCAACTTGAAAGTATATTACTTTTAACTTAAAAGGTATAGCTAAAGAATAGCTTTCGTTTTTCGTTAGCTTATCTATCAAAAAGGATGGATAGTTAACGTAAGACGAGGTTGTACGTGTTTTAATCTCACCTCAATCTCACCCTAATCTCACCCTGCTAAATCTTTATATAACAGTGTATTAGATGTAATTAGGTGAGATTGAATTAAAAATTTAATTTATTTCTATAATATATTTACCCGATGACTAAACCAGGGCAGACGCTCAATAAACTTTATCAGTACAAAGATGCAATGTCGATAAAAGTGCCCCCTTATTTATTGGTATACCCATTGTCTAATCTTAATAGTAAATAGTAATCAGTCCTACTGTGATGTTATCTTTGCCTCCAGCCTTGTTGGCTGCTTCAATGAGGTCGGCTGTAGTTGCTCCCTTGTTGAGTAAATTTTCTATATCGTCATCTAACAGAAGATCTGAAAGTCCATCGGAACAAATGAGAAAAGTATCACCATCCTTGATGTTGGATGTAATATCAAAGTAGTCTGCAAATGTGTTTTTCACGGCACCGAAACAATTATAGATAAGATTGGGTGGTACAGAGAGGTCACCTGTGAGATTACGTTGAGAGTGGTCGGCACTAATTTGTCGGAGCCATCCTTCACGGAATCGGTATAGTCTGCTGTCTCCGACATTAAATCCCATCACTGCATGACGGGTAAATACTAATCCAACGAGTGTGGTCCCCATGCCTCTAGTGTGACTAGCTGAGATGATTTTGTCATTAGTGGCTGTTATCCAACGGTTGAGACTGGCAATAATCTGTTCTGAGTCGGCATCTGATGCCAATGTCTCGAGCCAGTCGCGCAGACTATCTATAACCATCATCGAAGCAATCTCTCCGTCATCAAGACCACCCATGCCGTCGGCAATAGCTGCGATAACAGGAGCCTCGACATCAAGGTCGAAGCGCGACTTGACAGGTGTGTCACATACAAGGGTGTTTTGAACCAATCCCAAATCTTCATTGTTGGTTCTTATTCTTCCTACATTTGATTCTGACGAGATGGTTATTTTCATATTTACTCAAATTTGAATTTTGCAAATGCAATCTGTATGAGATCACCGATGTTAACCTTGACGGCAGTGTTGGGTTCAAGTCTCTTCCCGTTGACAAAGGTACCATTAGATGAACAGAAATCTCGGATGTTCCAACATTTATTGTTGTTGTCAAAAACAATCTCTGCATGTTTTCGTGAGATGAAACGGATACTATTGAAGAAGACGGAAAATTCACCGGCACTGCGGCCAAAGGTGTACCGGCCTTGATCACTATGTAATTCAAAAGTTACCTGATGGTTGATTCCAACCATACGGTTGACGATTGGCTGTATCGTAGTGTTGCTAACACCGGATGATGCAATTTGTTCCGAAGTCTTTTCTGGAACTTGCTGATCTTCTCCAGACTCCTGTCCGGGTATATAGTCTTTAGCTAAAATGATGTTTCTGCTGCTGCAATTGGTGCAGAACCTGCCAGCTATGAAGGAATGGCAGTCCTTACATATTTTAAGTTCCTTACCGCATTGGTCACAGAAGAAACTGTCGTCCAACAGCTCAGCCTTGCAAAAAGGACATTTTTTCATGATGATTTATTTCATTTAATTGTTCTGTGGAAAGTTCTAGTTATTGTCGACAGGTATGTCGTTGGCTTTAATCAGTGTGAGATCACTGTCGTTGAATGATTCCATCTCAGCGACACGCTTGTCAAGATTACTCATTGCATCTTCGTAAAGGGTCTTTATCTCAGCCTTTCCAAACTTAGTGTGTGAGGTGAAATATACGGGTAAAGCGGCAATGGCTTCGGGTGTTATTGATATTCCGGATGATATGAGGTGATGGATAAACAGGCGTGATAAGTCGGCAGGAGTATAGTCGTCGAATATCATTGTATCCCGGAATAGGATAGAGAGTCTCGGGCATACAGAGGTCAGTTGTTTCCATTCGTCAGCAGTGGCAATCATTATATATATTGTACCTTTCATATCTGAGTTGATCTTCTGATAGAGATAGTTCTCCAGACGTTTCGGATTCTGATTGTCAAAGAACACGTGAATGTTATTGATGATAGCAAACTCGCCAGCTGCGTTGCTAAACGATTTGTCTTCAGCATCAGAGTCATAAACAATAGCACGGATGGTCTGGGCTAGGTCGATGTCATGAATATCGGTACTCGAGATGACAGATATCTCCTTGAAGATATTTGCCATGATATGAATAAATTCCCTCTGTCCTGTATCTGGATTGCCAATAAATGCAAATCTTGTTTTCTTATTTGTAAAAGGGCTCTTTGTCAGTTTTGCTCTCTTCCTGTCAAACTCAATCTGTTTGAGTACTTGAGCCATACTCTCCACAGCCTTGTTGCCGCCAATATATGCACTAAACTCATCCATCAGTTCTGTTGTGGCCTTTTCCATGGCGTGTTCACCTGTGATATCCGCGTAGGTTAGCACCCGTTGATCATCGGCCGTACATTTATTCTCGTTAAGCAGCGGCATCAGACGTTTACCTTGTCGCTCTTTTGCCATATTAAATATATTGACTACAGCCCCGGCATTACCGAACGAGTTGACGTTACGTGTCTCATAAATTTTTCTGAAGAATAATGAAATGTTCTTTTCTGCATAATCGTCCATTGTGAGATTATTCTTCTTGAGCAAATTTCGGAAGATAAGTTCCAGTTCATCAGGTGTGTAGTCTTCAAATTCAATGATACGGAAACGGCGGGCAAGTCCTGAATTCGTTTCCAGAAATTCTTTCATTTCTTTCTTATAGCCTGCCAGTACGCATACAAACTTTCCTGCGTCACGTGTTAATCTCTCCAGAAGCGTATTTATCGCCTCTTGTCCAAAGCTATTACCACCGCCTTCGCCTTTATTCAACGAGTAGGCCTCGTCAATGAACAGCACGCCTCCAAGGGCTGAATTGATGATGTTTGTCGTCTTGATCGCAGTCTGACCAACAACGCCTGCCACTAGATCTTTCTCAGTCACCTCCACAGGATTATTGCGGGAGAGAACACCTATTGACACGAGAATATCGGCCATTAGTTTTGCAACAGTCGTCTTACCTGTACCGGGATTACCCATGAAGATGTAATGAGGAGCATTCCTCTTTACTACCTCTCCAGTGAGCTTCGCTTTCTGTTCCTCCACTCTGAATGAAGCGATGAGACTACTTAATTGCTCTTTGATATTCTGAAGTCCTATCAATTTATTGAGGTTGGCAAGTGCCTGTTCCGGATCTAATACCTTCGGCTTCTCGAAAGGAATGTCATCAGGCATGATGGTGACGTATGACTCCTTCGTGAGTTGGTTTTTGGGTATGGTACGTAAGCGTGCAGCCTGACGGATCTGTACGCTCGAGAAGAGTTTTACCATTTCGCCTGCATTTCCCCAACTGTTGTCTTTGCGTTGGAGCATATCGGCTATCTTGCTTGACAGTTGTGTTTCTGTGCCGTTTGCCAGGCTGTATCCTTTCTTTTTTGCAATATTCTTAAAGATGTCAGTAAGTTCAGACTGGCTGTAGTCATCAATATTGATACGGTAAGTGATACGGCGTGCGATGCCGTCGTTGATACGGACGAAATCATCCATTTTCCTTGGATATCCGGCGAGTATTACTGCGAATTTTCCCGCGTCGTCCTCCATGCGTTTCATCAGTACTTCAACAGCTTTAGTCGCTTCTTCATCTTTTGTACCGGCATCGTTGACAGGGGCAAGTGCATAAGCTTCGTCGATAAACAGCACCTTACCCATAGCCAGATCACATGCTTTTGCCATCTCTTCGCCTGCACTGTTCATATATTGTCCAACAATGTCTTTACGTTCGCGTTCTATCACTTCCGGCGAACTAAGGAGTTTCATCGAATAGAAGATCTCTCCCAGTTTGCGTGCCACGGTGGTTTTGCCTGTACCGGGATTACCGGTGAGAAGAATGTTAAGCTTGATCGTCTGGTCTACGGGAAGACCGAGATTTAGTCGGTCATCCATGTCTGCCTTCTGTATAGCAATCTCTTTGACAAAGTCCTTGACTGCTGACATTCCTACAAACTCTTCGTCGAGCTTTGCAACAATATCATCGACAGACAGTTCCTTTAGGGCTTCTGCCCCTTCGATATCCTCGCGTGTGAGGATGTGATTATCCGCCAGTTTGTTTTTGCGTATACGTTGTGAATGGCGTTCAATGGCTTTACGGTAGGCATTAACCACTTCACGGGCATTCCCGAAATTTCTGGTTCGGGTCGCATACATCTTCTCGAAAAACTTAGGCAGGCACTCATCTGCATCTACGTCGAGCATGAACTGTTCTTTACCCTTAACGAGAAGGTTTCTAAATATATGAGTTAGCTCTTCGGGTTTATAATCTTCAAATTCTATCTTCTTGTTAAAACGGCTGACGATACCTGAGTTGGCATTCATAAAATCCATCATTTCCTTGCTATATCCTGCAAGTATACATACAAATTTCCCGCGTTGTTCCTCAACGGGTTTCAAGAGTGCGTTTATAGCTTCACGCCCGAAGTCATTATCCCCTCCTGTTGTGAGGGTGTAAGCCTCATCAATAAACAGTACGCCACCCATGGCACTTTCAACTACCGTGCGCGTTTGTGCTGCTGTCGCTCCTACGTATTGGCCTACTAGCTCATCACGTGTCACCTCAATAAGCTGTCCATTAGGAAGTATGCCTAGTGAATTAAGAATATCCGCAAAAACACGTGCGATCGTAGTCTTTCCTGTACCGGGATTTCCCGTAAAAATGAAATGGTCACCGAAGTTGGGGATGGCTTTCGGATCGTTTGTTTTTCGACGACATTCTTCGACGGCATCGATCAGACTGCGCACTTCTTTCTTGATGTTGTCTATGCCGACAAATGAGTCAAGACCTTTCATGATCTCCTCAGGTGTCGGTTCGTAATAGATCTCACCCGTGATGTCGTCGGATTCAGCCTTGGTATGGCCGTTCTTATACATGTGCTGTTGTATCAGGTTACATTTCTCAATGGCTTCGTAGGCATTTCGGAATATTATTTTGCGCTTGCGTATAAGTGCTTTAAAATAACCATATAATTTTTTGTCTGCCTCTTCGGATAAAACTATTTGCTTGACGGATAGTTCTCTACGGCAAAGTTGATACAGGTCGTCTACGGAGTAGTCTTTGAGTACTATCTCAAGACCAAACCTACTGATACCGCTACTTTTTTTCTCGAAGAAGCTTTCTACTATATTTGAAAGACCGGAAAAAATTACGATAGGATTTTCGTAGCTTTTCTTGATATCTCTCTTACCTTCACGTTGAAGATCTTCCATTCGGCTCAACAGAGAATCAATAGGTGAGATACTGTCAGTGTTGCTCATGAGAAGATGTACATTGTCTATAAAAAGTATAGAATTATGATATTGTTTTACATCATCGTCAGACAGACCTTCGAAGTTGGATGCGTCAATACGTTTCAGTTCCGGTTTGGTTATGATCCCGTTCGTAAAGAAGTAATTTTGTATGGTATCGACCAAAAAAGTCTTACCGGATCCAGAACCACCTAAAATAAGTATATTCATGTCCGGACGTGGATTTCCCCGAAGTTTCTCCTCCTTAAACATGTCAGCCCTCTCTATAATCTGGGTGAGTATATCTTTTTTCCCTATTACTGCTTGAAACAATTTCTCAGTAACGCTTAGAAGTTGTGTACCACACTTCCTACAGTATATAGCTTCTTCGCGGTTGTCGGCGTTGCATTTTTTACATATTGCCATTATATTAGTATTTACTACTTTCTGATTATTTTAATTTTTATTCTTTGAAAATTTGAAGGAAGTCTTCTTTCCTGTTTTATCATTTGTGTATTTTCCTATATAAGTGGTATATTCTTTATTAATACTACCGATCATGCGTCCATCCAGAATACCGTTATCGATATTGTCGTTCATCTCCAACATACACTTTTCTCGGTTGATAGCTCCTGAGAATGATTTATGTATGCTGTGCTTAAAGGTTACATACACAACGGCCTTCACTGAGTCGTCGTTCATTGTCGTGAACTTGATTGCAGCATTGTTTTTTCCGAATGTTCCTTCCCATACACCACTCAGCTCTTGTACTTCTTGAAATGTGGGTAATCCTTTACCACCTAGAGCGGGAGTTATATAAACCAAAAAACCAATGATTACTATGAGCAGGCTGATGGATGGCGTAAACCATTTTACCAGTTCCATTGTCTTTGTACGAAGTGTCTCGGTACCTTTAACAAGTGAATCCTTTTCCTTGTAGTCGTATTTGTCTAAAATATTCTGGAAAGCGAAGTGCGCAGGTTGTACATGCATGATGTCTGCATCATCATTGATAGCGATGAGCGACTTATATAATTTACCATCATAAGAGATGTTTTTTCGGCATGTCCAAAGGATAGAAAGAGCTATCATGAGTATAATCCCAGATAAAGCTATATTGAGTTGAAGAGGCATATACATGATCATTCCGTAGATGCCAAGTATAGACGCAGCTCCAATTAAGGCTCCAATAATGATTTGTCTTATTTCATTACGTTTGATACCGCCGATAATGATCATAAGAATACTTAGAAAGGCTCCAATTGCGGATCCTATAGCCACTAGGGTGACAAGATTCTTACTTATTACTGCTTTGTCGTACGTGATACCGTATTTCATGATTGTTGTTATAATGAATATCACTGAAATAAGGAAGATGGAGATAAAGCCAATTCTTGCTATATTGAAAAATGTAAACTTCCTCTTTAGGTGGTAGAGGTCGGTCAATATTGAACCTCTTGCCAATTCGAGCCGTTTCTTCGGTTCATAATCAGGGTACTTTTTGCCTATAAAAGCTAAGTCGTCATTGGCAAGTTTTTCGAAATTACCGAGTTTTGACAGGTCTGCAAAAGGATTTTCATGAAAAAAGATGCTTAGCCATGCTGTCAGATGTTCATCGTCTATCTCGTTTTTGAATTCATCCTTATCTATCTTGTTCAGATCACTTAGAGAAGTGATGCTTTTAGCTGAGTTTTTGAGCAGGTAACGTGGATTTTTGTCTTTGCCCATAAGTCCTTTAAGTGCCTTAAATATGGCAACATCTTCGGTGCAGGCAATGCAGCGCCTTCTGCCTTTTATTCCAACATCCTGATAGCAACTTTTTATGAATCCAAACATTTCTTCCACATCCTTGCCTTTCGACTTCAGGTAGTAGTACATTCTGTTGACTGCGATCCTTCCGTCATCAGCTATGAGAAACATTTGTTTTATTTCTCTTGACTTGATGGATCCATTTCCTGTCAGATACGATATGATGAGATCGTTAAACAAGTCCAAAATGTCATCGTATGTCTTATGACAGATGCCTTCCTCACTAGATAAAGTGAGTTCGTATGAACGATTGAGATCGAGGTTGTAAATGACGCACCAGTAGTCGAAGATCGACTTGCTTTCTGACATTTGCTCCTTTATTCTTAAGTATGCTCCTTCATCACGTGTCTTCAACCATTTTCCGAAAGATTCAGAGATAAGAGTATAAGCTATTTCTTTGCTCACAATGCATCTTTGATCGCGAAAATAGTTTGCGACATCATCTGTTGTATTGAGGCTTGCCGAAATCCCGTTGTTTTCATAGATGATGAAAGGAAGGCTGGGATTAAGCATGGCAGCTATCTCCCACTGTGGATTGTATAGGTTCCCAGCTACGATTCTCTTACATTCATTGCAGAGATCCTCTCGTCCATGTGACTGTAGAAAACAGTAGAAGTCGGATCCCATTTCTGTTATGATCTTGTCGTTGTTGGACAATTGTATCATATCGTTGCCTATTTCCTCAAGCGTTCGACAGGGTGTGTCATCGTGCCCATATAATGGCATGTCGGGATCCAATAGATATACCGAACGCATCACACAGGCATTGTCATCTCTTTCATTGTCAACAATTTCGTCAATGTTCGTACTTAGGTTGTCTCTGTTACATGCATGCAACCACTCCGAGACCTTTCCACGTTTTAAAATCCTTAGTGCGTAATATCTGTCTTCGGCCATGAATGCTGCAAGTTCTTCAGGGGAGTGAGCCACTTTACTTGAACTTTCATTAAAGACGAAAGGTTTATCATGGATAGCTATTGCCATGTCAGCCATTTTCAGTTTGCCTGTTGACCATTTGATAACCTCTTCAAATCCCCATCTGTTTTCTTCGTCAGGTACAGTCAGACCCTTGATGAGTAGGAGCAGATTGTCTGACAGGTCTTTAGGATAGGGCAGTTCACCTTTTGCCTTTTTTATTCTCAGGTCGAACACGCGATTCTTATCCATCTTGTCACCCATCTCTGCTCTGAATTTGCTTTCGCCCATCCAGATACTCATGAGCATGATGCCAAGGGCATAGAAATCTGTTTTTGTTGTCAGACGAACTTTGTTGCCATCGGCATTATACATTTCAGGCGCGTTGTATGTAGTCGTTCCGCTCTGTTTGGTATAACTGTATCCGTTTTCGTCAAGAAGGGTTGAAACGCCGAAGTCGGCAATGAGCAATGATCCTTTGTTGATATCGGTAAGGAAGAAATTTCCAGGTTTGATGTCTTTGTGTAAAATGCCTTTTTTATGACATAAGTCAATACATACAGCGGCATTGAGTGCAATCTTACGGAAGGTGTCCTCGTTATGGTTGATGACAAACTGTGCTAAAGATGGTCTTGCAATATATTCCATAAGCTCGTATGTGAATATTGCCCCGTCATTCTTTCGTGTGCAGTTGCCAAAGCTATATATAGGTATAACGAATCCTGAGTCTCTGAGTGCTTTAACTCTTTCGAGAACTTTTGTATTAGGTTGGCGATTGCCTTTATATAGTTTGAGGGCGTAAGACTTATTGTTGTTATCGACTAGAATGATATCGGCTTCACCCGAATCTCCTGTTGAAATGTCATTAGAATATTGGTATTCATTCTCATCGATTATGTAAATAGACTCCGGACTATTAACATTCATGTCAACAAACGTATTTGTTTTTGAGCCGATGTTATCATCAACGCTGTCGTTAGGTACATCAGTCTTTTCGGGGTCATAGTCGTCGGGAATTTCCGTTTTATCCGCAACTTCTGTCTTGTCTGCGTCAAAATTGTCTGCTGGAATCTCCGTTTTATCCAGTTCAAAGTCATCGTCTGCTATTTCTGTAGCTTCAGAATCAAACATATTCTTCCTGTTGTCAATGTCTTTTTCTTCCATTTATTCTACGATGTTATTAGTTTGGTTAATGTCTAATCCATTTGATGTCATCGGTCTCAATCTCTTTGTATCTCCATTCTCCACCAAGCTTTGGCTTATCACACTCCTCAGGATTTTTATGTACGTATCCACAAAAATTGCATTTCCATCCTGCGGTAACTAATTCTTTTCCTTTGCTTACAATTCTTATCTTTCTAGCCGAACAGTAATCGCGTTGTAGTTGTGGTGTCGTTTGAGGATTTGGTTCGAAGCTTTTAAGAATTCTGGTTAGATCTGTGATTTTCTGATTGAGCGTTGTAATTTTCTCTTTTAAATCTATGTGGCTTTTTCTTTCGCTTGAAATTTGTTCTTCTGATGTTTTAGGAAGGCTACCTATGTTAATAACACCATTTTCAATGTTTTGTAACAAGACCTTGTATGAGTCTATCAGTTCTCGGTCTTCGCTACGGATCGTCTCGTCAGAATCAGATAGACTGTCATATAGTTGTTCTATCTTCTTTGCTAAAGATAAAGCCTGTTGGAATTTCGGATCACTTTTTGCCTTTTCCACCTCAAGTTGAGCATTCTCCGTGAGAGGTTCATGGCAATGATAACAAAAGCCACGAAAATTCATGGTGCCACATTTTGTACACCTTATGCCTTGTACTGGATTACCACACTCTGGACAGAAATTGTCGCCTGGAAATACTGGTGTTCCACAGAATGTACAGTGGTCGTCATATACAGGATATTTGCATTCAGGGCAAAGTTCCGCATCGGAGGGTACTATGGCACCACAATGACGGCATCTAATCCCTTCGGAAGATTTTTTCTGTTGTATATTGGCAGAATCTCTCCTCTCTTGTTGTTTGTGCAAAAATTGAAAGTCGTTCATAATTATATAGCTTCTCTTCTTTGTTTATAATAATTCTACATGACATACCGTTTTTCAGTAATATGTCGTATTTACAGTCTTCAATCGAACACAAAATTATAACTATTTTTTTGCAATCGCAATCTAATTACACAATTTAACACACTTGCCTGTATTTGTAATGCCGTTTTTTGTATATTGGATTTCTGATATTTGTGTCAGTCTTATCAAGTATATCCGATGAGCTTTTTTCGTATCATCACGTATCACAAATAGTCTGGAACAACAATTATTTTGAATAAAAATATGCAAAAGACTAAAATTGTAGTTTGTGGACAAATTTTATAGTGCAGAATGTTAATAAAATAACTATATTTGCAGCACTTTTCCTCCTATACCTAATGGAACAACATAAATTGTTGGTAACGGAAAGTATCATATCAATTATTAATAGAGATGAAGCAATACATCATTATATTATTTGCAGTCCTTTCTATACCGTTATCTGCACAGACAAAGACGCAGAAGATTGGCGATTTCATTGAGTCAATATCCTATAATGAGGCTCAACGCGATGCGAAACGTGTTTTGCAGTATTATCCCGAAGGCCAGGATTTTGTGTGTGTCAATGGGAAAAATCGCTTTACGCGTGCTTTGTATTGTAACCATTCCGCTTATCGTATTGAAACAAGTGACCGGCCGGTATTCGCTATTTATAAACCGAAGAATTATCGTAGTGTGAGATTCCATGTCATCGTCGATGGAAAAGAGACTGCTCTTGATTCTACTGACTTCTGCGAAGCCCGTTATACGGCCGGTAAGCGTACTTATAAGCTTACAGACAAATCATGGAATAATGGCGAAATAACAATCTCTCTGTTGCCTTTTTCAGACCGCGAAGGCGGTATATGGATGTTTTCAATACATGGATTCGCAAATAATATACAGTTGAAAGGGCTTATCTCAGAAATAACTAATTCTAAGCTTCGTCGTAATGGCGATATGGGTGCTGATCCTAATGGAAGCTTTGAGGCTCCTATAAATCCAAAACAGTTACAAACTTTTGTCTGGAATGCCAATAGCACCACTTATGTTACTGCTGATAGTACATCACTCCATGCACTCACTCTTCCTCAGGGTGAAGATGAATACAATAAATCCGAGGATGCCCGAAACTATCTAGCCACACGTATCACTTTTGATACTCCAGACCCTTACATCAATACCATTGGTGGCGCACTAACTATAGCCGCCGACGGTATATGGGATGAGAAAACATCAACATGGATGCATGGAGCTGTCGGTTGGAGAATGCCCCTTGCCGGCTGGAGAGCTGCTTACTCCGGTGATGTGTTAGGATGGAACTATCGTGCAATCGAGCATTTCGATGCTTATGCTGCCAGTCAGGTCATCGGTGTGCCTTGCACCATCTGTCATCCAACTCAGGATACTGCTCAAAATATGTCACGTGCCGTTGAGAAGTGGGGTACTCCGATGTACAGCAATGGATATATCTGTCGTAATCCGAAGAATAATAAGCAGATGCACCATTACGATATGAATCTTAACTATATAGATGAACTATTATGGCATTTCTGTTGGAATTCCGATACTGTATATATGCGTAAGATGTGGCCGGTTATCAAACGTCATTTGGCATGGGAGAAGATGAATTATGATCCCGATAATGATGGTCTCTATGATGCTTATTGCTGTATTTGGGCGAGCGATGCTCTATATTATAATAGTGGGGCTGTCACTCATTCGTCAGCATATAATTATCGTGCCAATAAGTTGGCGGCTCGGATTGCAGAGATATTGGGCGAGGATGGTAAACAATACAAGGACGAGGCAGACAAGATTCTCTCTGCGATGAACTCACGGTTATGGATTCCAAAGAATGGATGTTGGGCGGAATATCAGGATTTTATGGGGTTGAAACGCAAACATGAGAGCGCTGCCCTGTGGACTGTGTATACAGCAATCGATTGCTGTGCCTGCAGTGAAGAACAGGCTTATGAAGCTACCCGCTACATAGATACCCATATTCCTCATATCCCTGTTACAGCCAGAGGTCTTGAAGATAAAGATTATTCCACTGTATCTACAACTAATTGGATGCCTTATTCCTGGAGCATCAACAATGTGGCATCAGCAGAAGTAATGCATACAGCTCTTGCTTACTTTGAGGCTGGAAGGTCTGATGAAGGTTTCAGATTGATGAAGAGTAATATTCTTGATCAGATGTATATTGGTGACAGTCCGGCAAATTTTGGTCAGATTAGTTTCTATGATGCTGCCCGTGGTGAATGTTACCGTGATTTCGGTGATAATATAGGAATAAGTTCGCGTACGCTCATCAACGGACTTTTCGGTGTATTACCTGATGCGCTTTATGACCGATGTATAATACGCCCCGGATTCCCAAGCAATTGGAAACATGCCAAATTCACCTCACCTTATCTCATTTATACATTCAATCGTATTGATACTGCCGGAGTTAGTTCTAGGGACATATATACCATTGTACCTAAATTTCTGCAGCCCCTGAATATCCTGCTTAAAGTGAAGATGCCATATCAGAATGTAAAAAATGTAACAGTTAATGACAAACGGACTGACTACCGGCTGGACCATATCTCAGGAGAAGTCAGTATGCTTGAACTCATTATTACTGAAAGTGGAATGTCCAGAGTCGTAATAGAATGGGGTGGTGATAAGGCACAGAAAGTGATATCTGTTCCTTATAATTCTTTGACACAGAAGAAAACAGAGGGGTGTGACTTTAATGAGATAAAATCCGGTGACTGTCGGATGGTGAATATTGATAAAACATTGAATGCGAATGTATCTGGTATATTTAATAATAGATATTTGTCACCATTATCTCCTTATACCACATTGCGGATACCAGTGCAAGGTATTGGTGAGTGGTGTCACCCTAAACTTTCGGCATATATCTGTGATTCCGTACTCCGTTCTATGGTTAAAAAGAATATTTTACGAACGTCAATAGATATTCCGTTCCGTTCATTCAATAAAGGTAATAATATTGCTTACACTTCGCTTTGGGACAATTATCCGGATAGTGTTGTCATACTAATAAAAGGGAAGGCTAGTCATGCGTATCTGTTGATGGCAGGTTCCACCAACCACATGCAAAGTCGTATTGATAACGGCATTATCGTTATTACCTATCAGAACGGTTCCACAGATTCCCTGCATTTGGTCAATCCTGATAACTGGTGCCCAATAGAACAGGATTATTACGTAGACGGGAAGGCTTTCAATACACCATCACCACGACCATACCGTATTCACTTCGGAAGTGGTATTGTTAGTCGGGACTTGGGGCGTGACCTGAATATCAAAGGCGTTTACGGTAGGGAAATCCCTTCTGGTGCAGGTGAGATCTTAGACATGCCTCTGGACAATACCAAAAATTTAAAATCCCTTACCGTCAGGACTCTTTCAAATGATGTTGTTATCGGTCTGATGGGATTGACATTACAGAAATAAAAGATTACGAATCAAGAAAATATAAAATATGAAAACTTTTAAAATTAAACTACCATTACTTTTCGCTATTTTAGCGTTGTCTTTGACCGTATCTGCAAGTCAACTCACAGACAGATTATCTGCAATTAAGAATGTTGCAATGATTTCTGTGATGACCGATAGCGCAGGCTTTGCAGAGAAATATGAGATATTATATTCTCACCCTCTTGACTATAAGAAGCCAAAGGTAGGACAATTTAATGAGAGAATCATTTTGTGTCATGTAGGATTTGACCGGCCCACTATCGTAGTGACCGAGGGTTACTGGGCTACGTATGCAGAAAATATCAAGTATCGCGATGAAATATCAAAATTACTTAATGCGAATGTGGTCGTATGTGAATACAGATACTTTGGAAAGTCGATACCGCAACCGTGTAATTGGGATTATCTCACAGTAGAAAACTCCCTTAATGATATTCACGAGGTTGTGACATCCTTGAAAAACATCTACAAAGGGAAGTGGCTGGCTACAGGTATCAGCAAAGGTGGACAGACTACCATGTTTTACCGTGCATTCTTTCCGAATGATGTTGATGTATCTGTTCCTTATGTGGCTCCACTCAATAAGTCCGTTGAAGATGGCCGTCATGAACCGTTTATTGAAAAAATAACAGGTACTGAAGAGGATAGAAAGGCTGTTCTTGATTTTCAGTTGAAATTTTGTAAGCGTAAATCTGCCATTCTTCCATATTTCGAAAAACTTTGTAAGGATAAGAAATATGCATTTAATGTCCCGATAAGTGAGATCTATGACTATTGGATATTAGAATATTCGTTCGCTTTCTGGCAGTGGGGAAACAAATTGAGTGATATACCTGCTGATACATTGAATGATAAGTCTATGGCTGACTTTATGATGAAGTATAACGACCCTTCTTATTTTCAGAAGAATTCCGAATTTATTTCATTTAATGTGCAGGCTGCAAAGGAACTGGGTTATTACGGTTACGATACAAAACCTTTTGGTAAATATATGAAAACACTTAATACTAAGGATTACCTTAGGCGGCTCATGCTTCCTGACACCCTTCGCAATATACCTTTTGATAATTCTCTATATAAAAGAACTGTGAGGTTCCTTAAAAAAAGTGATCCTAAAATGCTGTATATATATGGAGAGTATGATCCGTGGAGTGCTTCGGGAGTGTGCCAGTGGCTTGACACATCTAAAAAGCATAACCTTAAGATCTATGTTCAGCCTGGAGGCAGTCACCGTTCACGCATAAACAATATGCCCGACAATATGCGAGAGGAGATTATTAACCAGTTAAAGGAATGGATGCGGTAAACAAGAGGTATTGAACTCATTGGATATGAAAAAGATATTCTTAGTCGTATTTCTTAGAATGATGTTTCCATGTAGTATCATGGCAAACATCGTTTTTAACGATAATGTGTGTCTTAAGGTAACTTTAAAGGATAATGAATCAGCGGTGGTGAAAACAGCCTTCGGAATGTTACAGAGTGACTATCGTGGGGTGTTTGGTCAACCGATTTTGAAGGTAAAGGATGGACAGGTAATAATTGCCACGATAGGAAATAACACTATCGTAGAGAACAAAATAGGAAATAAAGTCGTTGACGAGCTGAAGTCGCATCCCGAAGGTTTCGCGATGAAGGTCATCTGTGATAAACTATATATTCTAGGAAGTGATAAAAGGGGGACAGCTTACGGTATTCTGGAACTATCCAGAATCATCGGTGTTTCGCCATGGATCTGGTGGGCTGATTCTCCGATATTAAAGAAATCATTACAGACGCTTGACGACGGATTTTCCAAGCTCGAATATCCTTCGGTGAGACTCCGTGGCATATTTGTTAATGACGAAGACTGGGGTATGACCCCATGGAGTTCAAAGACTTATGAACCAATGCATAAGAAAGGATCGGTGGGGCCGAAAACCCATGCCAGAATCTTCGAATTGTTACTTCGTCTCCGTGCCAATACTTTTTGGCCTGCAATGCATGCCGGCACAGTTCCTTTCTTTCTTATCAATGGAAATAAGGAGATTGCTGATAAATATGGCATTATAACAGGTTCATCTCATTGTGAGCCGATGATGTGTAATGCAAACGGAGAATGGAAATATCGCGGCAAAGGCGATTACAACTATGTGAGCAACCGTGAGAATCTTCTGAACTTTTGGGCGCAACGTGTTAAGCAACTTGCTGGCTTAGAGAATGTATACACACTCGGTCTGCGTGGAATCCACGATGGTCCTATGTTGGGTGCTAAAAGTGTCGGGGAACAGAAAACAGCTTTGGCAGATATTATAAAAGATCAACGCGATATGCTGGCGAAATATGTTAATCCTGAGGTGAAGAATATTCCGCAGGTATTCATTCCTTATAAAGAAGTGCTTGATGTATATAATGCAGGGTTGAAAGTACCTGATGATGTCACGCTGATGTGGTGTGACGATAATTACGGTTATGTCAATCATTTCCCATCGGCAGAAGAGAATAGTCGTAAAGGCGGTAATGGTATTTATTACCATGTGTCTTATTGGGGACGTCCTCATGATTATATATGGCTCGCAACCACTCATCCCGCATTGCTTTACACCCAGATGAAGAAAGCCTACGACCATGGCATTCGTGATCTATGGATACTCAATGTGGGAGATATCAAACCTGCGGAATATCTGATAGAACTATATATGGATATGGCTTGGAATATAAATGCTATTGAGGATAACGAGAAGGGATTGCAGAAACATCTTGGCGACTGGCTTGCACGCGAGTTCGGTGATGCGAATGCAAAAGTTCTATTACCTGTAATGAACGAATATTATCGACTTGCATATATTCGGAAGCCTGAATTCATGGGTAATACCCGAGTCGAAGAGACTGATAGTCTTTATAAAATTGTGAAAGACTTGCCTTGGAGCAGGGAAACTGTAGAAGATCGCATCAGCCATTATACAAAGATAGAAAACACGGTAGTAGGATTGTCGAAAAAAATATCAGGAGACAAATACTCTTCTTGGTTTCAACTTGTTGAGTATCCTGTTCGTGCCGCTGCAGAAATGAATAAAAAGATGCTTTATGCACAATTAGCCCGTCATGGATTTGCCACATGGAGTCAGAGCGATGCAGCTTATGACACCATTGTTGCCATAACGAAGCTGTATAATTCAATCAATAAGGGGAAATGGAACAATATGATGGATTACGCTCCCCGAAATTTAAGTGACTTTGCCAAAGTCCCCCATATCTCAATATCTACCCCGATGGAGGAAAACAAGTTGCCTTCTTTTCTTTTTAATGGATATGAATATAGCAACTATAGAGGTGTAAAGCCAGTCTGTTATGGAATGGGTTATCAGAATGGTGCCATAAGCTTGTCTAAAGGCAGTAGTGTGACGTATCAATTATCCTCAACGGTCTCCGACTCTGTAATGATAGAGGTAGATCTGGTCCCTAATCACTCTTTTGCAGGTAAACTCATAAGATATTCTATCTCGATAGATGATATGCCAGCCCAGATTGTGGATTTCCATACAGAAGGCCGTAGTGAGGAATGGAAGATGAATGTGTTATGCAATCAAGCCATTCGATACACGACGCATAAAATAAGAAATCATCAACAACCCCTTGTAACCATTACTGCGGTAGATGATAATATCGTGCTAGACCAGATAAAAGTATGGAGTAAATAGCGCGTCAGTCATTTATTCACTTATTTTTTCCATTCATCAGTTTATTCAGAGAATGCTTGGGTTGTTTGATATCTGAAGGTATAGGCATGTTCGAGAATGTCTGAAAGTAAAGGAGGCACGACTCTTTCCAGCAGATGGCATTCTCCAACTGCTGTTGCAGTTTGTTTTCTACGGCAGCGAAGCGGTCGGCATCTACATAAGGTTGAACGCTATTCCATAATGACAGAAATAGATAAACCTCTTTCACACCGTTATCATACTTATAACACATCTCGTTCCACAATGTTTGTCCGTCTTTCATCTTATAATTCCACGGTACATGATGGAACCACAGCAGATACTGCTCCGGACATGTCTTTATGTTATCATAGATGCTATCGTAAGGATGACGGTACTGAGCAACGGCATTGCTACCTGTAGATGATCGGTCATAGCCTACGGCTGCATGATCCGCCTTATGGTAATATACAGGTTTCCACATCTCGGGAAAATTCTTTTGATTACCCCATGGTTCCGGACCATAGTGGTGGTCTGCTTTAAAAATATGGTGTAATCCTAGTGGCATCATATAGTCGACGGTCGCCTCCCGGCTGCTCATCATTATATCCTTGACGGGTTTAATCAAATCTTCATTATTAGAGAATGTTTGTCGTATCCATTCATCCGCAATCTGCTCGGATGTCATTGAGGGATTCCAAGCCAGTCGTCCGAAAGCATACCAGTTTGCTTGAGCAAAATCATGTCCGCACCAGTTGGTGTCATTTCCTATGTTTGCAACACCTGCTACAGCCTTCATGCTAGAAGGTGATACCTCATCAAAAAATTCCTTCCACATGGGGGATAAGAAAACCAAATGCGTTGACTGTCCCAGATACTCCTGAGTAATTTGGAACTCTGCCATCATCTTTGTTTTATGTAGATTGTCAAATAGGGGGTTATAGGGTTCACGAGGTTGGAAATCTAGTGGTCCGTTTTTTATCTGAATGATTACGTTATCACGAAACTGACCGTCTAGTGGCTTAAATTCCTCCACAGCTTGTTTTACGCGATCACCGTCATGATTGCCATAGACAAAAGCACGCCACATGATAATGCCTCCGTAAGGCTTGATAGCATCGGCTAGCATGTTTGCACCATCGGCATGCGAACGGTTGTAATCGCCAGGTCCGGGCTGCCCTTCGCTATTGGCTTTAACAAGAAAACCACCAAAGTCTGGTATGAGTGAATAAACCTCTTTAGCTTTTTCATTCCACCATGCTATGACATCTGGATTAAGCGGGTCGGCTGTCTTCGTATGCCCGATAACTTTCGAAGAAGCGAAGTTTATCGACAGAAACACGCGTATGCCGTAAGGACGGAAAATGTCTGCGAGAACCTTAATACGTTCCAGATTTTTGGAAGAAAGCATCTTCGGTGATGCATTTACATTGTTCAGTACCGTAGCGTTTATACCTATCGATGCATTAGCACGTGCGTACTCTTTATATCTGTCGGAAATATTACTCGGTAGATCTTTCCATTTCCATAGGGATTTTCCCGCATATCCGCGTTCAATGGAACCGTCTAAATTATCCCAGTGGTCGAGTATTCTTAGAGAGTAAAATGGCGTTTCGCTAATATCGATATTATTAAGATTTTCGTTTGTTGCTTGACGTCTTAATAAGTCGAACGCCCCGTAGAGTAATCCTATAGGCGATTTCGCTGACAGGGTTATGTCTTTGCTGTTACTGCTGATACAGAATCCCTCTTCACCTTTAGAGCAGTCTTCTCTGATTGTTAATGTGATGGGAACTCCCTTCCATGCCTTTTGCAGTTCGTCTACGGCAATTGTTGCTGTCTGCGATTTGTTATTACATGTCACGCTGGCATGATTACTGGTGTCATTGCGCAGCCAAAGTTTACTCCCGTCCTCAGCGGAAATTTGAATAACGAAAAGCAAAAAAATTATTATAGATAAATATTTTCGTTTCATATTCTGCAAAGGTATAAAAAGTTTTATTAATTATATTCGTTGTTTTTATAAATATTATGGATTTCGTTTATCGTCAGTCTAAAAACATCTTATTTTATTTATTTATAGTATTAATTCGCAAAAATATATGATTGTTTTTAATTATGTTTGTTATTTAATCGACACAAAAATACAAATAATATCGCTTTTTAGGATCCGCCGAATTAGTTATATTATATTTATTTAACTAATTATAAATATTTTATAACGTTTTAATTTTATTCTTTTAAGAAAAAAGTTGTTTTTTGTATTGAAATGAAGTGTATTCCACATGATGTATCAAATCTTAATTCTGGAATATATTTTGTGTCGCTATTTGTTGATGGAAAGTTAACCGATTCTTGCAGGTTGATAAAAGAATAAAGTACTGTATGGAGAGACGTGAGTACATTTCTCTACGCATATTAAACAAAAGTAAAAGTATGAAAACAAAAACATTTTTGATATTGTTGGTATTTTGTCTATCGCTTTCTTCTTTGGCAGAAGATACGTACAAGCTGTTGTTGACAGATGGAAAAGTATGGAAATGTGCAATTGTTAATGCTTCAAGTCGAGAAGTTACAGTGGGCTATTGCACGGTGTCTGTGTGCGGTGATACTATTGTAGGAGAACGTGTCTGCCGTAAAATTTGTGTGTCTGATGATTCTCATGCAACTTGTAATAGGTATATTGCTGCATATGAAGAGAATGAAAAAGTTTATAGAGTAAACGAAGATGGTACGGATTATCTCTTGTTTGATTTTGGACTGAAGAAAGGAAATGATATAAACGTAGGATATGTTTTAGACAAAGATGTGATAATAGTAAACGGTCAGTCTCGAAAAAGACTTATGATTGATTCTGGCATAGATGGTTTAACCTCCGAATCCGATTATTGGATTTATTATCTGGTTGAGGGTATCGGAGTCAGCAAAGATGAATTCATCAAATTGGAAATCACTACCGGCGATGAATATTGTTGTTTGTTATCGTGCTTTGAAAATAATGTTTGTGTATTTACAAAAGAAGACTTTACACAAACTCCAACAGGTATTGTTCCCGTAAATATGATTCGACAGCAAAACACATCTTTATACAATATACAAGGCAAGAAAATTACTTCTCCGCAAATAGGAGAGATTTATATAAATGATGGAAAGAAATATTTAAAAAGCTGGTAACCCTGAAAAAATTGTCTCATCACATTGTATATAAATCCTTCATTATACACAAAATCATTCGTTCAAATTTATAACTAGGTATTTATAAAATGTATATGCTTCGTTTCTTGTCTCAAAAAAAGAGGGCTTTACTTTGGACGTTAGTCATATCAATTAGAAAACACAAGGAATAGTCAGTAACTGATACATTAGCGTGCTGGCCATTCGTTGGTGTCCTGCATCGTTAGGGTGTAGACGGTCGGTAGCGCTATCGTGGAAATATTGTGAACATTCGTCAATAAGAGGATAAAGTCCACTTAATGCATTCATATCAATAACAGGCACCGACCATATATTTCCAGCTTCCTTCACAGCTTGTACATAACTGCTGAAATACTCACCACATTCATTTTGGTATTCCTCTGTAGGTTGAATATTCTTGTCATTGAAATTGGCCTGCGCCCTATGAATAGGAGTGAGGAGAACAATCTGTTTGGTGGGGAATATTTTCTTCAAAGTACTGAGAGCTATATTGATACGCCCCCGATAAGTATCCTTTGACATATCCATAGTCCTTTTCATTCGACTTACGACAGCCTTAGGTTTGTGTACTGCTGCCAGTACTTTAGCACTGTCTTGTGAATACCATTCACCCATGGGCACTGCAGCATTAAAGTCGTTAGTACCGATAAAAATCATGATGGCATCGAAGTTGTCACCATGTTGTTGCTTCAGTTGCTCAGCTTGATGAGGAATGTCATTCCACTGGCGTCCGCTGACAGCATATACAAAAGGTGTGATATTCAGCCACTCTTCGAGAAAATTCCAATAATGTTTTTTTGAGGCATTGTTTTTCGGATCAGTGATTGAATCTCCAAGATAAGCTACGCGCTTTCCCTGCCATGGATGTTGAAATTTAATTACAGGAACTGCCGGAATTGTAAGCAATACTGCCAGCAGAATACATAAAATCTTTTTCATCACGATATGTTTAGTATGTTTAATGGTTTTTTATTTTGGTATCATGCTCAGAGAGCAGCACTTATCTGTTTAAGTTGTTGTTTCTCTCATCTGATGTCATATCCATGGCAATGTCGAACATTTTCTTTTTCACTCGTTCTACAAATGTCATGTGATGTGGTTTTGAATTTATCTCATTCAGAGTTGAAGGAATGTCAGGAGTCGTATCCGACGGGTTTGTTGTCTGATTGTCATAAAAAGGTGCTGTTTCCCCTTCTGGACTATCCTGTCTCTTTGCATCCGTATCTTCAATAATTCTCAAATCGTCATCAGCATATTCTTCCGTATTAGTAGAATCTTCATCTTCTGTTTCGTTATTTTCATCTGAGATACTGTCGGCCTGTTCCTCAGTTCCTGTCTCCACTGTGAAAGGAATGTCTTTATGTATATCCGAATTTTCCACTCTCTTGGAAGGATATAACTCCATCATCATTTTCTCGTAGAAGACATCGTCATCTGCTTCATCCTGTTCAGGGTGCATACTAATAAAATCTTCAAACCCTGTTGCCAGTATTGTCACTTTTGCATCTTCTCCAAGCGTGTTGTCATCAGAAATACCCCATATCACCTCAATGTCTGGGTTCAGTTCTTCCATGAAAGCGTCAATCTGCTGCATTTCCCTAACGTATAGAGGAGCTTTTCCGCTTGTGTAGATATTGAATAATATACGTTTGGCCTTGTCTATGTCGTTACCGTAAAGAAGTGGAGAGTCAAGTGCGTCAATGATTGCCTTTTCAACACGATATTCACCGTTAGCGCGTCCCATTACCATGATGGCGCCACCGCCCCTACGCAAGGTGGTTTCGACATCACAGAAGTCAAGATTGATGTCTCCCTCTACCGTGATGAGTTCCGAAATGCTCTTGGTGGCATTGCTCAAAATCTGGTCGGCTTTTCTAAAAGCATCCTTTATGGTTACTTTCGTATCGGCATAGATATCACAAAGTCGTTCATTGTTGACGATAAGCAGAGTATCTACATTTTTACGCATCTCTTCAACTCCTTTTAAGGCTTTGATAATTTTCTGTTTCTTCTCAAAAGAAAACGGGATGGTAACGATACCTACGGTTAATATACCTTTTTCCTTCGCGACGCTGGCAATGACAGGTGCTGCCCCTGTACCTGTTCCTCCCCCCATGCCGGCAGTGACGAAAACCATTTTGGTTCCGTCATCGAGCAGGTTTTTTATGTTGTCAATACTCTTTTCAGCAGCTTCACGACCTTTCCCCGGATTAGCACCTGCTCCAAGACCTGTATCGCCAAGTTGGATTTTTATGGGGACAGGAGATTTCGACAGCGACTGGCTATCGGTATTGCATACGGCAAATGTTACGTTGACAATGCCTTCGTTGTACATATTCCGTACCGCATTGCATCCGCCGCCTCCAACACCAATGACTTTTATGATATTCTTCGACTTATCCTGCATCGGACCGAAGTCGAGCAGATCGTTATTGAAATCTATCTCCATAGCATAATTTTAATTTTGATGCAAAAATAATAAATAATTCTGTCTATTTACTGTTTTCGTTAGTCTTATAATTAAAATATGTTTTTCATGCCGAAAATTATGAAATCTTTCGTTAGAAATAAGGTGGGGCTGTCTCCCGACAACCCCACCTTCAAAACTCATATAATAATACACGTACGATAATGTATATTCCCTTTATTTTATTAATACCTTCTTGGAACTCGCTGTTCCGTCAGAGAAACGTGTAACGATAATGTTTATACCTTTTTGCAGCGATGTGGTCTGCTTTCCGTCGATGGTGTAATAAGATGTGCCCGTGACGGTCTTGAGTGCCTGAGAGAATGGAATATCCTCAATGGCTGTCGGAACTGAAGCTCCGAAATCATCGAGACAGAAATAAGAAGGTGTGTTAAGTCCGTAGGTACCTGTGTGGCTTCCTGTCATTGTAAATGTTATATACCTGACATTGCTTCCCATGTTAGAAAAATTGAACCACGTCCAATCGGTTAGATAGGTATGTTCCGACTCTATCGAAGAGCGGAAATCAATCAGATAAAGACTATCTTTGACTGTGGTACCGTCTGCATTAGTGGCTGTGGCTGTGAGTAGAAGCCAGTCTCCGGTAACAAAGTCTCCTTCATAACTGTTACCGCCTCTAGCTGCAGAAACTATGTAAGAAGTATTGTTAATATAGCAACCGGTGATGGCTGTCCCATTTACAGTGTCGCTCATAAACGCCTGACATTTATTGTAATCGCTGATGTATGCTACTGCAAACTGCTGTGAACCGTTAACACCCGAGCCTGATGCACTGTTGAATTCTTCGCCGCCGTAAACCCACGTACATGCAGTGTCTGTGGATTTGCTCACCCCAAAGTTACTTCCATATCTGTATTCATATCCATAGTTCTGTATTTCGGAATGATTCGAAAATAGATACGATCCGCTTTTTATAAGAGTGTCCGGGGTATTGAAATTTCCTTTCCAGTAGTTTCCCGATGGAATATAGAAGTCTTCAAACGTTGCTACATCGACAGCAGAGGCGTTTGATGTAACGAATATTGCAGCTAAGGCTGTCAAATAAAGTATTTTTTTTGTCATAAAGCAGTATAATATTTGGATTTGTAATCTTTTAATATCTCAGGATGAAAAATGTTGATCAGATCTTTCAGCAGGCGTTCCGGATGAAATGGGGCATCTTCATAAAATGGTACCATACCTGTATTACAACAGAATACCTTGTGCCTGTTGACGGCATCAAACTGACTATATATAGGGTCGAGAGATACAAGTGAACCATAGTTGAGTGTGGTTTCGTTATTATATTTTATCAGCCAGAAGTCAGCATGATGACAACGGTCAAGCACTTCCTCAGGGGATATTGATATTGAGCCACTTTCAGTATGATCCGCGAAAAGATATTTTGCCCCGGCATCATGTAGAAATATTCCTATTGTACTATTCCCTCCAGGTATCATCCATGTGGCTCCGCTTTTCATATCTGCAAAGACTGTAGGGCGTGTTTTTACTTTTGTTCTCAGAGCCGTTGATTTATACGACAGGTATTCTTTCTCTATCTTTTCGAACATAGAGTCCGCTTGAGATTCGCAACCGTAGAGCATTCCGTAGAATTTCATCCATTCGGCACGACCAAGAGGTGATGTCTCCATATAGTCGGCACATTCGATGATAGGAATCCCGCTTTTGTCGAGCTTTCCGTAACCTCCATTGTCTTTGTATGGTGACAGAAGTATGGCATCTGGGTTATTTTCAATCATCTTTTCGGCATCAGGCGTCATACTGTTGCCGATATCGGCGATTTTTCCTTCCTGAAATAGTTTGTGCATGGATGGCATCATGATATATTTTAAGTCGCAAACTCCTGCAATACAGTTGAGTTTTCCCCATTCGCCGAGCAATGAGCAGTGGACAGATGAGTAGACGATAGTGTGGCGCAAGGGAGTGCGAACCAAAGTACCCTCAGGCATGGGTGAGGGTAGTGGCGATTTTTTCCCGACTAAGATATATTTGTGTAGTGTGCGTGTGGTGTCCCATGGGTTAATAATATCTGCGGAAACGTATCCGTCATGTTGTTGCATTCGCAAGTATGAGGCATAATGCAAATGAATGATACTGCCATTATGAGATGAATGACTGCGGCATGACGATAATAGCGATACCACCAAGAGTATAGCGCATATTATGCTGTAACGGGCCGACATTATTTCGGCATTGAATATATATGTCTTTTTAATCATTGTGCCCTGTTTTCCTTGCATCGAGGAATTTAAGCTATTAATATATGTAGGCAGGTCTTCTGACTTGTTCCAACTGCAATAGCCTTCCCGCCGATACCGGCAGTGGCGTAGATAGTTGCAGTGCATAAAGGAACTTACAGCTGCGAGACAGTCGGAGAATTACACTCCGTTCCCTTTTTAATCGCGCTTAAGCGAACCTTGAATGCGGCAAAGGTACAACAAAATTTTGAAAATCAGAATAAAATGTTTTTTATTTTGTATTTTATTCGATTTCTGGTAACTTTTTTCCATTCAAAGAAGTTTCTATGTCTCCATTATTCAAATAAAAATAGATTTTTTATTTGGTATTATGTTCGACTTTGTGTAACTTTGCATGCTCATAATCAAAGAATAAATGATCTCAGTTGAAGGATTAAAAGTAGAATTCGGAGTAAAACCATTGTTTAGTGAAGTTGGATTTGTCATAAATCCCAAAGATCGTATCGCTCTAGTTGGAAAAAACGGTGCGGGGAAATCCACGATGCTTAAGATTCTTGCCGGTTTGCAGAAACCTACCGCAGGAATCGTTGCTGTGCCTGACAGTGCTACAATAGGTTATCTGCCGCAGGTAATGATACTGCAGGATGATACGACCGTGAGGGAAGAAACCAGGAAGGCTTTTGCTAAAATGTTGGAGCTTAAGGATGAAATTGAAAAGCTTAATCAGCAGCTCGCTGAGCGAACTGACTATGAAAGCGATGGATATCTGCAACTGGTGCAGAAGTTTACCAGCGAGCATGAACGTTACTTGATGATTGGTGCAGAGAATTATGAGGCGGATATTGAACGCACGCTTGTCGGACTTGGTTTTGAACGTACGGACTTTGAACGTCCTACAAGCGAGTTCAGTGGTGGATGGCGTATGCGTATCGAACTGGCAAAAATTTTGTTACAGAAACCAGATGTATTGCTGCTTGATGAGCCTACTAACCATCTTGACATAGAGAGTATTCAATGGTTGGAACAGTTTCTTTCTCAGAGTGTTAAGGCTGTTATGCTAGTCAGTCACGATAGAGCGTTTATTAATAACGTATCCAACCGTACTCTTGAGATATCCTGTGGTAAGGTTATTGATTATAAGGTGAAATACGAGGAGTACGTTACTCTGCGTGCTGAGCGCCGCGAGCAGCAACTCCGAGCCTATGAAAACCAACAGAAAGAACTTGCAGACATGAAGGACTTCATTGAGAAGTTCAGATATAAACCAACAAAGGCTGTGCAAGTACAAAGCCGCATAAAACAACTAGCAAAGATAATACCAATCGAAGTGGATGAGGTTGACAGCTCGGCCTTACATCTCAAATTTCCCGCAGCTCCTAGGAGTGGAAACTACCCTGTGATTTGCGACGGTGTGAGGAAAGATTATGGTGCGCATACGATATTTAAAAATGTGACACTAACCATCAGCCGCGGTGAGAAGGTGGCATTCGTAGGAAAAAACGGTGAGGGAAAATCCACTTTAGTCAAGTGTATTATGGGCGAAATTCCATTTACAGGTGATCTGAAGGTGGGACATAATGTAGAAATAGGCTATTTTGCTCAGAATCAGGCTCAACTATTGGATGAGAATCTGACGGTTTTTGAGACTATCGACAATGTGGCAAAAGGTGATGCACGTCTTAAAATAAGAGATATTCTCGGAGCATTTATGTTTGGAGGTGAAGCTTCGGACAAAAAAGTAAAAGTGCTCAGCGGCGGAGAACGAAGCCGACTCGCTATGATTAAACTGCTTCTTGAACCAGTAAACTTGCTTATACTCGATGAACCGACTAATCATCTGGATATGCCATCGAAGGATGTTCTTAAAGAAGCCATAAAAACATTTGAAGGTACTGCCATCATCGTGAGTCATGATCGTGAGTTTCTCGATGGTCTAGCAACTAAGGTATATGAATTCGGAGGAGAAAAGGTGAAAGAGCATCTCGGCGGAATTTACGATTTTCTACAAAGTCATAAGATTGGGTCTCTCAATGAACTAGGAACACAAGCAAATGCTACTGAGAGAGTCACTCCCATAGTAAAAGAAGAGAATAAAATATCTTATGAAGAACGTAAGGAATCTGGTAAAAAGAAAACTAAAGTGGAACGAGTTGTTAAGGATTCGGAACGTAAGATAGAAAAGATGGAAACCTATATAAAAGAACTCGATAAAAAAATGTGCACGCTAGAAGGTGCTTCAGATATGAAATTATGTAGCGAATATACTGCTACAAAGAGAAAACTTGATGCGGAAATAGAGAAATGGGAACGACTTTCAGTAGAACTGGAGTCGCTCTAATAGTTTACTTCCTATATGAACTTATTAAACAATAATTTGAATTTATAAAATTATGAGAATGAAAAGTCTTTTTTCATTGATTGCGTTTACATCGGCATCTTTGGTGTCGTCAGCCCAAACGCCTTTAAAATCAGGGCTCGACAGTGGCTATCTAAACAAGGAATGCAGCCCGAAAACTGATTTCTACGAGTTCGCCTGTGGCGGATGGATGAAAAGTCATCCACTACCTAGTTCTTATGCTCGTTTCGGCAGTTTCGATAAACTGCAGGAGGATAACAATAAACGTATAAATAATATTCTTGGAGAACTTCTAAAGAATGTGTATAATGAAGGTACAACTGAGCAGAAACTAAGTGACTTGTACAAATTGGCTATGGATTCGGATAGACAAAATCGTGAAGGCGTAACCCCTCTGTTGCCTATTTTGAATAAGATTAAACAGGCAAAGAACACTAGTGAATTGTTTGATGCCAGATGCCAGATGTTTAAATATGGTTTCCAGACTTTTTATTTTTCAGGTCTTGGTGCCGATGAAAAGAACAGCAGTCGGAATATCATGGTCGTGGGACAAGGAGGTTTGACTTTGGGACAGAAAGAGTACTATCTTGATAATGATTCTGCAACAGTTTCAATACGCGAAGCATTCAAAAAATACATAGTAAGAATGTTTAAACTTTCAGGCTTCAGTGAGAAATCTGCTCAGCAGAATATGAAATATGTGATGGAGATAGAAACCTCATTAGCAAAGGCTTCAAAATCGCAAGCTGAATTGCGTGACGTGGAGGCAAATTATCATAAAATGTTACTCGCTGATATAGAAAAAAAATATCCACATATACACTGGCTGAATTTTTTCAATAAAGTTGGTGTTGTTACGCCTTATGTTCAGGAAATCAATATGTGTCAACCGGATTTTATGAAAGAGGCCGATACTATGATTTCAAAACTTTCACTTGCGCAGTATAAAGCGTATCTGCTTTGGAATGTGATTGACGCTTCTGCACCTTATCTCGGTGATAAAGTGTCGGCAGCTCATTTCGATTTTTATGGAAAGGCAATGAAAGGTCGTAAAGAAGACTATCCACGTTGGAAGAAGGCCGTAAATATTGTACAGAGTATGATGGGAGAGGCCCTAGGTAAAATGTATGTTGAACGCTACTTCCCCGCATCTTCAAAACAGCGTATGGAGAAACTTGTAGCCAACTTGCAGTTGTCACTGAAAGAGCGGATCAACGCTCAGGAGTGGATGAGTGAGACTACAAAAGCAAATGCAATAGATAAACTCAACCACTTCTATGTAAAGATAGGCTACCCAAACAAATGGCGCGATTATACTGACCTTACCATATCAACCAAATATTCATATTTTGAGAATGTTCTCAAATGTTGTGAATTCCTTACAAATAAAGATATTGAAGAGAAAGCAGGAAAACCTGTGGACAGGGATAAATGGGACATGACACCGCAGACAGTGAACGCTTATTATAATCCTACGACAAACGAGATTTGTTTCCCTGCAGGCATCCTGCAAATGCCTTTCTTTGACCCAGAGTCCGACGACGCTTTCAACTACGGTGCAATCGGTGTTGTAATTGGTCATGAGATGACTCACGGATTTGATGATCAGGGACGCCATTATGACAAAGATGGAAATATGAAAGAATGGTGGACTGCTGATGATGCAAAGCAATTTTCGGCACGCACAAAGGTGTTGGCTGATTATTTCTCAAACATCAATGTCCTTCCCGACTTGAAAGCAAATGGTATTTTGACTCTAGGTGAAAATTTAGCCGATCATGGAGGCCTTCAGGTCTCTTTAAATGCTTTGAGAATAGCCACAAAAGATGCTCCACTTCCCATCGTTGACGGTTTTACCCCCGAGCAGCGTTTCTTTCTAGCTTATTCTGCTGTATGGGCTAATAACATCACAGAGAAGGAAATTAGAAGCCGCACGAAGAGTGATCCTCATTCTCTTGGCATGTGGCGAGTAAACGGTAGTCTTCCTCATGTGGATGCTTGGTATTCTGCTTTTGACATTAAATCCGGAGATAAAATGTTTATTCCGAAAGAAAAAAGACTCTCACTTTGGTGATTAAATTATTAAAACACGAAAAAGGTGTAATAAATTCATTTTTATTGCACCTTTTTTTTGTATTTATATATTTTTTCATATCTTTGCACTATTCATCAACAGACAAAAACAAGTATCAGAATGCAGAACGATATAGAGAAAAATCACGATACTGACTCTCAGCAGATAGGTCTTGAATCTTTGACCCTCCAGAATACAGATGAAGTGGAATATTCTCAACAGATGCAAATGCAGCATCAGGCAGAAGATGCTGTATGTCACAATTGTGGTGCCATGAACGAGAAAGATTCCACTTTTTGTGCCTCTTGCGGTTCTTCACTTGGGGCTACCTATTGTCCACATTGTGGAAATGAGATTGATATGAATACTGATTATTGTGAGGTATGTCATCATTACATCGCTCCGAATGTTTGTTCTTTCTGTGGCTCCCATTTGGTGGAAAATGATGCTTATTGTCCTGAATGTGGTTCTTCACGTGGTGGAATTGTTTGTCCTGTTTGCCATACCCTTAATGAATTCTCTTTCTGTAAAAGGTGCGGAACTCCGCTTACCGAGGAAGCAAAAATGGCACTTGAAACAATGAAGGAAGATAAGACATACATGGAATTGGTGAAAATCGCTGAAGAATATTCAGAACTTGATAACCACTTGCCTTATAACGACAAAGAGGATAAAGTAAGTGAACAGGTCTGTGATGAATTGCGCAAAAGAGTACTTACCCTTCTCGCTGAAGAAGATGGAAATTTAGAACCTCAGATATTGCCAAAGGCATCAAAACGCATTGATGCTAATGAGCTTAAACATTTGAAAGAGTTTAAACAGTTGCAAATTTCTATGCTTCTGGAGAAACTTCAGATGCCGCAGATGCCTTCGTCTGCAAAAGCACGTAACTATGCAATGGCTACAAAACCTGCAGGGTTACGTCTAGGATGGATCTGTAACTATAAGAATGCCTTGCATTCAGGTCCTTGTGCATGCACCAAACCTCAATTGGGCGGAAAGTGGGTTGTCTTAAACGGGAAAAATGAAAAGACAAACGAAGAGAAAATCTTTTGATATGGACGATACTTTTCAAGGAAATAATACAAAAATAGATACGGAGGATGTCGGTTCTTTGTTGAGAAAAACTATTGTAAATTCGTCTGAAGCTGATAAAACAGCTGCTGATGTTATAAGTGAAAAGACATTTCCTTCCATAGCCCATGTAAATGGTAAGGATAGAACTCTAAAGGAGGGCGATGGGAAAAAAATAATTCCGGTGAGTGATACTGTCAACTCAAACTTCCTACTGAAAGGCAAACTCTTTGAAAATATAAGATGCCTGTCTGATTCTTCAGGTGAAGCACAGATATTTCTCGTTATATTCGAAGGTCACGATTATGTCTTGAAATTATATTATCCGAATTATAAATGTAAAAAGCAACTAGTTCAGCTATTGCAGAACATAGATTTTGAAATGATTATCAAAATTTATGATTTCGGAAAAACATATATAGACGGTTGTCAGCGCGATTATGAACTAATGGAGTATCTGACGGGTGGAACGATGAAAGATTATAAGTTGGATGGTGACATGAAACAATTTAGAAGACTTGCTCTTGAGGGGGCGTCTGCCTTAGCTTATTGTCACTATAACCGTATCATTCATAAAGATATAAAACCATCTAATTTTTTTTTCCGCGATAAGACTCATAGAGATATCGTTTTAGGGGACTTCGGTATTTCTTCTCTCGGTAAATCGGATTCTGATATTCTTTCATACCGTACTACACAGGCTAGAACTCCAGCTTTTGCTGCACCAGAAATGTATAACGACGTTATTGACGGGGAAGTGGAAATTAGTCCTGCTGTAGATTATTACTCTTTAGGAATTACTCTTTTCTGTCTGTGGCTAGGTCGTAACCCGCTGAGTAGCAACGAGCGTGAGATGATGCGCCAAAAGAATGAAGGTCGTCTGCCACAGATTAATGAACTTCCTGCAAGGGTGAAACTGATTGTGCAGGGGTTGACTTCTGTTAATCCACAACATCGTTGGGGATATGAAGAGGTGGAGAGATGGTTTAAAGGTGAAAATGTTGAAATTGATACGTCATCGCCATTTTTAAAATATAAGAGTTTTATTGTCGACCCCGACCGCAACCTTATTGCAGATAATGTGCACGACTTAGTTCCGCTACTCTATGAGAATAGAAAACTAGGTATGTATTATTTGTACAACAAACGCCTCAGTGCGTGGTTTGAGGAGTGCGGAAATACAAAATTGCACGCTGAACTTAATGATATAGTAACACGACGTTATCCTGTGGATCAGGAAGCTGGACTAATGGCTACTGTATACTCTATGGATCCTGAATTTCCTTATTACGATATACACGGAAATGCCCATGATGATATTCATGGGATAGCAATGGCCTTATTGGGATATCAGAGCGAATATGCAATATCACTCCGCAATCCTAATGATCTACTTTTCATCTATCTTGAAGCACATTCAAAATGTAATATTAATCGTATTCGCTCTTATTTTACAGGTAAGAATGTGGATGGTCGTGTAGCTATATTACGTGTTGTTTATGAAATTGATCCCGACGTACCGTTCTTACCAAAACACCCATCAACCACTTTAAAGGACATATCTAAGTCTTTTGGAACATTCGATTGCTCGGATGATGAATGGAAGAGTCTTTGTGATGGTCGGTTATTATCTTGGATGTATAGTCACACGGACAATTCTGCATGTGAATCAATACGGATTTTTACAGAAGGAAAAGAGTATACACGTGCTTTCGGTTACAAGATTATGTATAATTTAGACCGTGATGCTGCATTCGACTTGCGTGATGCTGATACTCCTGACAAAATTGGTGAACTCCTTAATATCCGACTGCAAGAATCCGAACAGATGAATGATGATGAATTCAAAAAGCATATCGACGATTATGTTGGTCCGGAAGGTCGTTTGTTCTTCTTTGCTCAACTTCATGGATGGTACGAACTGGTATCCAACGGACGCAGATGTCTGGATTTGAGATCGGATGAGAATCGTGACCGACTATGTACTTATGACTTTAAAACTGCAACTTATAAACTTTGTGTTTTGCTTGGTGTTACTCCTACTTATCTGCTGCAGGATGGAAAAATGCTGGATAATGGGCTTAAATTGGAGAAAAAAGATATGAGGCAGATACGATCAGAAATACGCAATGGTAATTTATGCCAGTGGCTTTCTATCTTCTATCACGAAAATCCTGATGCCGACTTTACTGAGACGTATAGCTATGAGCGTACTCTTGAAAAATATCTGCTAAAGATCGGGGATTTTGACATAACACAACCTTATTATAAAAGGTTCGTTGCGGCAAAAGAGGATACGGATAAGAAAAACCGTGAGACACATGAGATATGGCGCAAAGCCAATATAAAGGAGAAAAATTGGAAATTATCGTTTTATGCGCTAACAGCAGTATGGCTTCTCTCATTTATTATATTTGGAATCTCTAATAAACAGTTTTTCGTCGACCATGTTTTGTGGACTGTTGGAGTGCCTGTGGGTATTTGCTCTGGTGCTATAGTGAGCGTGAGGATATTCTTTAGAGGTTATGGTTTCCTTATATCTTTATTATCTGGATTAGTTGGGGTGCTTTCTGCGTATATACCTGCATTTATTCTGAGGACTGTTTATGATGCAGTTCCTGCACTTCTAACAGTAACGGTTGTCTTTTTGACGCTAGTTTACGCTGCTATTTGTCATTTTAGCGATTGGAGCCAGAATAAGACTGATACTAGCAAGTTAAGTGAGGCTCTAGATGATGATATCAATTCAACACTTATAGAACCTCTATATTATACTTTTAAGACGAAATCATTCAAATATAAAGGTAGTAAATTCGGTGCACTTGAAGAGATAAATAATCAGGTGCGTTCACTGGCAGGCGAAACAATATTACATTATTTGTTATGGAGTATATTTATGTTTGTACTCATAGTCGAATTGGTTTTATTCTGTCCTAAGCTATATAATGCAGATAACCCTAATTTCGAACAGTGGAAAACTGATTTTCACCAGTTGATTAATCAGATAAAAGATGTAAAATGATTTGTGAACACTGTCATAAAGAAAACAGGAAGAAAGCAAAATTCTGCAAGTGGTGCGGTCAGCCTCTTGTTGAGACTAATGTGCTTGATCGTCTTGTCGGCTTAAGTAGTCTGAAAAGTCAGCTTAAGACCATCGTTGACACTTACTCTTATCTGCATTCTCGTAAGGATGTGCTCAATGTGCGACTTAGTGTTGACACAATCATTGTTGGGGAAACTGGTACAGGAAAGACGACATTATCTGAAGTCATAAGGGATTATTTCTATCAGCATAAAATTATAGAAAAACCGAAACTTCACATAGTAGACGCTGTCGACTACAACCGTTTTGTGGACAAATGGGAAGACAATATAAAGGCTGCCCGAGGTGGAATTCTTTTCTTTGACAACGTCCAGAAACTTCTGCTAGACCGCTATGCTAATCAGGTGAATCCTCTGGATAAATTGTTCGTAGAAATGGATCATTGGAATGGTAATCCTATCGTTATACTTTCCGGACTGCCTAAAGGGTTGGATGACTTTCTTGCAAATAATCCTGCTATTTCAAACAGATTCAAATATCGCTTTACACTTCCTGTTCCAACATATCATGATCTGGTGGAAACATGTAAGAGACAGTTGCGCACGAAATATGCAATAACCTCATTTTCTTCTGATGCTGAAGAACAACTGACAAAATTATTCAAGTATCAGGTGAAAATTAAAGATGAAACATTTGGTAACGGACATTTTGCAGGAAAGGTTGCTGAGGATATTTTTACTTCATTCATCAGTCGAGGAAATGTCAATCAGGTAGAAAAGGAAGATATAAGAGGATATGTGCCAGAAGAAAGGACTCTTGATCAGATTTTACCCGATTTAGATATCTTTGTTGGCATGGACGAGGTAAAGAAGGTGGTAAAGGAAATGGCTTTCAACGTCCAAAATAATATTCAACGTGCTAAACGTGGATTGAGTGTATTTGTTCCTCAGTCAATGCACATTGTTCTAACAGGAAATCCAGGAACTGGAAAAACAAGTGTTGCTAGAAAACTAGGTGAGATAATGGCGGCAGTAGGCTACTTAGATAGCGGACATGTGGTGGAAGTGGATCGTTCAAAGATTGTCAGTCCTTATCAGGGAGAGACACCGAGACTGGTAGATCGTTTCTGCGATAAGGCACTAGGCGGAATATTGTTTATTGATGAGGCTTATACGCTTGCTCCTTTAAGTACGGGAGGTGAGCGTGATAATCAGGGAGTTCAAGCCTTGGAGCGCCTGATGAAAAGAATGGAAGATGACCGTGGAAAATTTATGGTTATAGCAGCGGGGTACCGCACAGAAATGGAGAATCTATTCCGTGTAAATCCAGGTTTTCGAAGCCGTTTTAATTATTTTATAAACATTGAAGACTATTCTCCAGAACAGTTGCTAGATATTCTTCTTTTATTTGTGAAGGAGAAAAACTATATTATATCGCACGATGCAAAGGAACTTGTCCGTAAATGTATCGATGCAATGTACAAAGCTCGTGATAAGGACTTCGCTAATGGAAGGACTATTCGTTCTCTGTTTGATAAAATTTGTAGTCGACAAGCTGAACGTCTGCAGAAGATGGACTTATCGACAATAACAAATGAGACACTTATTACAATACAGCCAGAAGATATTCCGTATGAGAAGCCGAAAACTGTAGATTATTTAGAATGTCTTGCTAAGCTTAACGGCATGGTAGGGCTTAAATCTGTAAAACAGGAGATTTCAAATCTTGCTGCTTATCTTAATCTCCAGATAAAACGTGGTGAGAGTGTTACATTTATTGGTAAACATTACGTGTTTAAAGGTAACCCGGGCACTGGGAAAACTACGGTGGCACGTATTATGGCAGATGTATTTCGTACTCTTGGAATACTCTCGCAGGGACAACTTGTGGAAGCGGATAGAAGTCAATTGGTGGCCGGCTATGCCGGTCAGACAGCCATAAAGACTAATCAACTTATTGATTCTGCTATCGGTGGCATTCTGTTTATAGACGAGGCTTATACATTGAAGAATGGCGAAAATGATAGTTTCGGTGGTGAGGCTATCGATACTTTACTCAAACGATTAGAGGACGATCGTGGAAAGTTTATCTGTATCGTCGCCGGATATACAGATCTAATGCATAACTTTATCAATTCAAATCCAGGATTAAAGAGCCGTTTTACTCAAAATATTAATTTTGATGATTATACCCCGGATGAACTGACCCAAATATTTTTAAATCTAGCTAAAGAGAAAAAATTCACAATTGATAATGATACGCAGGATGCAGTAAAAAGACAGTTTGAACAGTTATATCTACGACGTGACAAGAACTTCGGAAATGCTCGTGAGGTGCGTCGCTTGTTTGATTGTGCTGTAGAAAAACAAAGTCAGAGGCTTGTGAAGCGAATGAGTGATCCTACATTGAAACATGAGGATATGTTCCGAATTACGGTCGAGGACTTGGATATAACACAGCAAGAGAAAGCACGTCCTTTAGATGAGGTGTTAAGTGAATTTGACAATTTCATCGGAATGCGGAGCGTGAAAGATGCTATACGAAGACTTGCAGTGCAGACGATGTTTATGAAACAACGCAGTGCTCAGGGAATCGGTCATGTGCAGCAGATGTCAATCAATTTTGTGCTGACGGGCAATCCTGGAACAGGTAAGACTTCTATTGCACGTAAAATGGGTGAAATACTAAATAGTATGGAGGTTCTTCCTACTTCAAACGTAATAGAGGTTAACCGGAGTTCTCTCGTAGGAAAATATATGGGTGAGACTCCTAAAATCGTGAATAATGTATGTGATAGAGCGATGGGTGGTATTCTTTTTATTGATGAAGCTTATTCTCTGAGTGACAGTGACGACTCTTATGGTAAAGAAGCTATTGACACTCTTATAAAAAGAATTGAGGATGATCGTGGAAAATTCGTTGTAATCGTTGCTGGTTATCAGGATAGGATGGAGTCATTTCTTTCCACAAATCCTGGATTAAACAGCCGCTTTACCCATCACCTACATATAGCGGACTATACAGACTATGAACTTCTTGATATTTTCAAACAGATGGCTGCAAATCAGTCATACCAACTTACACCGCAAGCTGAGTTAAAACTCATAGAGGTTATAAACAAGATGTTTGTCAACAAGTCTGCATCCTTCGGCAATGCACGCGATATTCGTAATTTGCTTGAAACGACAATACAGCAGTTATCTGTTCGTGTATCGAAAATGCCGGTTAATGAGATTACAAAAGAGACATATCAGATTATCCTACCAGAGGACATAGTTTTTAATAGAATATAAGAAGATGATAATTTGCCCGATTTGTAAAGAGGAAGTAGAGGACGATTCCAATTTCTGCGACCAATGTGGACAGGCACTCTTGTTCTGTGAGCAATGTGGCAGAGTGGGAAAGGGTCGGCGTTGTACTTATTGTGGCGGCCTAATGATAAGCTCTGAGGAACGCAAAGCTAAAATGTCGGTTACAGAGACAAGTAGCGAAATGCGGAGCATGAGCATACCAACTCCGGTGACGTTTTCTCAAAAAAAAATACAGACGGCAAGACCTCAACTATCAGACGGTATACCACAGCTGTCTCTTTATAATGCCACTCTCAATATACGCGTTATCGGCTGCAACGGTGCTATAATAGGTAGACGTCAGGGTATATATAAACATTTTTTTGAAAAAAATATGTATATATCGGGTGTTCATGCACAGTTGAATTATAATGCTGCAGTGGGGTGGTGTGTGGTGGATAAACATTCATCAAACGGAACTAAATTGAATCAACGGCCAGTATTACCAGATACGCCTATGGCATTACATAACGGAGATATCGTTACGATTGCCAATGTAAATCTGCAAGTGGTCATTAAATAAAAAAGTAGCAATGTTGAAATTAGATATTAAAGCTACAAGCGATAAAGGTCGTGTACGAACAAACAATGAGGATATGATTCTTGTCAATGGAACGTTTGTACGCGATAACACAATGCGTCGTCATGTGGAAGTCAATGATAAAGGGAAATATATCCTGGCCATTGCTGATGGAATGGGTGGACATAATGGTGGTGAAATAGCCAGCGAAATAGTAATAAAAAGTTTTTCTTATTTATTTAAAAGACTAGCAGGAGATCTGAATATCAGTTCATTCAATGAGGCTGTCTATGTTTGGATGGATAAGATTAACAAACGATTAGAAAAGAAAGGAAATGAGAGTGTTGCACTCTATGGTATGGGTACAACGCTTGTCGGATTTATGGTATATGAAAATAAATTTTTCTGGATTAATTGTGGTGACAGTCGAATATATAGATATCATAGTGGGATGCTAACTCAGATTTCAAGTGATCATTCTTTGAACAATCTAATGGGCGTGCATGAGCATAGTAATGTTATAGTTAATTGTATCGGTGGTGGATGTAAGACATCGTATATAGATCTCGTGGAGTTTACTGAATATGTAACAGACGGTGATCTTTTTATCCTCTGCTCCGATGGCCTGACTGATATGCTTGGAGATATAGAGATCGAAAGGGTATTGGCTGCTGGTGGAGCCTCTGAGGAACTTTGCGCAGCAGCAATAACGGCAGGCGGATATGATAATATTTCGGTGTGTGCCGTGAAGGTGAAAATAGAAAATTAAAAGTTATTTAGGATATAAAATATAAAATTTGAAATGCCATTAAATTTACCTGATAAATTGCCGGCAATAGAATTGCTGAAGAAGGAAAATATTTTCGTAATTGACAAATCCAGAGCGATAGAACAAGACATACGCCCTCTGAAGATTGTCATACTTAATCTTATGCCGCTGAAGATAACGACAGAGACTGACTTGATACGTCTGCTCTCAAATACGCCATTGCAGCTTGAAATTGATTTCATGAAGTTGAAAAGCCATACCTCAAAGAATACACCTATAGAACACATGATGACCTTCTATGAAGATTTTGATCTGATGAAAAATAAGAAATATGATGGAATGATAATAACTGGAGCACCAGTTGAACTGATGGATTTTGAAGAGGTAAATTATTGGAAAGAACTGACTGAGATATTCGATTGGGCACATACTCATGTGACTAGTACAATGTATATATGTTGGGCTGCCCAGGCTGGACTATATTATTATCACGGTATACCAAAATATACACTATCTAGTAAGAAGTTTGGTGTATTTAAACAGTACCCTTTAGATCCTAAGTTATCAATATTCCGTGGCTTTGATGATTTCTTTTATATGCCTCATAGTCGTCACACAGAAGTCCACCGCGAGGATATAAGAAGGAATCCCAATTTGCAAATTATTGCAGAATCACCCGACAGTGGAGTTAGTGTGGTTATGGCACGTGGTGGAAGAGAAATTTATATTACCGGCCACATGGAATATTCGCCAAATACTCTTGATATAGAATATAAACGTGATATTGGTAAAAGAGATGACGTTTTTATGCCTGAGAATTATTATCAGGATAATAATCCAGAGAATTCGCCAATAGTAAGATGGCGTGCTCACGCAAATCTTATGTTTAGCAACTGGCTCAATTACTATGTATATCAAGAAACACCTTTCGATATAGACAAGATAGAATGATGAAGAAACTTCGTTATATTGAATTATTAGCGCCTGCACGCAATCTGGAATGTGGAATAGAGGCTATCAATCATGGAGCAGATGCTGTTTATATCGGTGCCGATAAGTTTGGCGCTCGAGCAGAGGCATGCAATACAGTGGAGGAGATCCGGAAACTTACCAGTTATGCTCATTTATTCAACTGTCGTATTTATGTTACCATTAATACGATATTATATGATGAAGAATTAAATGATACAGCAGAGTTGATTCGTCAGTTGTATGGTATTGGCGTGGATGCACTGATAATTCAGGACATGTCGATTCTCAAGATGAATATTCCTCCGATAGCTCTTCATGCAAGTACCCAAATGGATAATCGTTCGCCGGAGAAAGTAAGATGGCTTCATGATATGGGGTTCAGTCAGGCAGTATTGGCAAGGGAACTTTCGTTGGAAGAGATTGCTTTCATTCATCAAGAAGTTCCAAATATGCCACTTGAGGTTTTTGTTCATGGTGCATTATGTGTCAGTTATTCAGGTCAGTGCTATGCGTCACAGTATTGTTTTGGCAGAAGTGCTAACCGAGGTGAATGTGCACAATTCTGCAGGCTGAAATTCAATCTTGAAGATTCTGATGGTTCGATTATTGAACGTGATCGACATTTGTTGTCGTTGAAGGATATGAACCAGTATGATAATATTGAAAAACTGCTCGAGGCAGGTGTCTCTTCTTTTAAGATAGAAGGAAGATTGAAAGATGTCACTTATGTGAAAAATGTTACTGCGGCCTATAATGAACGGCTTAACGAAATATTAATACGCCATCCTAAATATAAAAGGGCATCTCACGGACGGGTGAAACTAACATTTACACCATCGTTGAGTAAAAGTTTCAATCGTGGTTTTACTCGTTACTTCTTTAATGGGCGTGTTGAAGATATGCATTCGTTTGATACGCCTAAATCGATGGGTGAGTTTGTGGGAACGGTGAAGGAGATTCGCGGAATTTCATTTAATGTATCGGGCATCTCAAACTTTGTTAACGGTGACGGACTCTGTTTTATCGACGACCGTCGTGAACTGCAGGGCTTCAGGGTTAACAGAGTGGAAAATAATCGTCTGTTTCCTTTGCGTATGCCTACTGATCTTCATTCCGGTACACGACTTTATCGAAATAATGATCATGAGTTTGAACTATTGTTGTCGAAGACTAGTGCAACTAGAAAAATCGAGGTTAAGATGAACTTCGATGAGACTGAATCGGGGTATACCCTTACCGTAAAGAACAGTGATGTCAGCGTAATAGAAGAACTTAATATAGAGAAACAGACTGCTATAACTCCACAAAACGATAACATCAAACGACAGTTGTTAAAACTCGGAAATACGCCTTATGAATGTACAGATATTGATATAAATACCTCTGAGGCGCGTTTTATTCCTTCTGGTCTGTTGTCTGAACTCAGACGTAAAGCAATCAATCGTTTTTCTGAATATTCGGTCAATGGTATGCAAAAGAATATGCGATCTAATCATGTTCGCTCAGATGCTCCTCTACCTGCCTATCCTTCGTCAAAGAAATATTTATATAATGTATCAAATTTACTTTCACATACCTTTTATTCAGATCAGGGCATCAATGTTGCTCCTGCTTTTGAAAAACAACATCCGGATATTCCTTTGATCATGCAATGCAGATATTGTATCCGATATGCCTTGGGCTATTGTATTAAATACGGTGGAAATAAGCCTAATTGGCATGAACCGCTGTATCTTGCTCTTCCGAATGCAAAACGCTTCCGATTAGAATTTGATTGTAAAGAGTGTAAAATGAATATTTATGAAGAATAGACGTGTTTTATTACTTTTTATTATAATATCCATGTTATATGGATGCTATTATGAACCTTCCCAAACACCTGACGGATGGGATTTGACGGAGAAACAGATTGACTCATTGTCATTCTCGTCTACACATCATTATTCCCAGAATTATAATTTTATCGTAACGGCAGATTCTCTTGTACTTATAGAGCAACAACCAGCAGAAAAAGTTATCGACCTGAAAACAGATTCTCTTATTATACGTCATGGTGACAGACTTGTGGTAGCTGATATTCAAATGATACCAACCGATGCAGTAGATTCAGTATGGATCAAGGTGGCACGCGACCAAAGTACGTTAGGGTGGATACATGAAACAAAACTTTTGAGCGGAGTAGAGCCTGATGACCCTATATCACAGTTTATCAACTTGTTTTCTAATACTCACTTGCTGATCTTCTTGGTGGTTATCTGTTTTATATTTGTGGCATATCTCATGTATTATTTGATGAAGCGAAGGGCAAGAATAGTTCATTTTAATGATATAGACTCATTTTATCCTACGTTGTTGACACTAATAGTCGCTTCTGCTGCTACACTGTATGCAAGTATACAGATGTTTGTTCCTGAGACATGGCGTCATTTCTATTATCACCCGACCTTAAATCCGTTCGGTCTGCCGTTTATTCTTGCTGTTTTTATTATTGCCGTATGGTCTATAGTGATAGTGTCGTTGGCCTCGCTTCAAGATACACTTCATCAGTTGTATATAGGTGAATCCATACTTTATATGCTCGGACTTATTGGTATCTGTGCTGTCGACTATGTTATTTTCAGTATCTTTACCTTATATTATATAGGATATGCTTTACTGGCAGCATATTTTGTGTTTGCTTTATGGCGATATTTTAAAAAATCACGATGTTACTATATATGTGGAAATTGTGGTAAGAAGTTGCATAGTAAAGGTAAATGTCCGTATTGCGGGGCTATAAATGAATAATTAATTTTAGTTGTATGGGTAGAGAATCAATAAGATTATGGTTGAAGACCAGTCCACAGGTGAAAAAAGTTGTGGATCTGTTGGTCATGAATCAGATACAGACGCGCCCTAGATGGTATGTGCGGATGTTGGCTCCGCTTTATCAGCAGCGTGGTCGTCATTCTCTCATCCATAGGAGTGTGAGAATGGACACACCTCCTTATCGTAAGTTCGTGTTGGGTAGTTATAGCGTGGTTGAATCTTTTTCCTGTGTCAACAATGCTGTCGGAGATGTTGTTATAGGTTCACATACGCGTATCGGCATTGGTAATGTCATCATCGGACCCGTGACCATCGGTTCGCACGTTAATCTGGCGCAGCACATTACTGTGACAGCGCTCAACCACAACTTTACTACGTCCGAGAACATCGATACTCAAGGCGTCAGTACAGCCGCTGTTACTATCTCTGATGATGTCTGGATAGGTGCTGGAGCGGTGATATTGCCAGGCGTGACAATAGGTGAACATGTGGTAGTGGCAGCAGGTTCTGTAGTCACCAAGGATGTTCCGTCGCATTCTGTTGTGGCAGGTGTTCCCGCTAAAGTGGTCAAGAGTATTTAAAAAATGTTGTAATAAGATTTTTATAATTGTGTTAACGCAAGATGCCATTCCTTTCGTGTGGTGACATTGAAATAGAAGCACTATCCTACACAATTTTAGCTATGTTTTTGATGAGACGGAACATTGCTTTTGAGGGAAATTTAGCAGTAAATCTGCTTCAAGAGTTATGATCTTGGTATAATGGAAGGTACAAAATGGAGAAAAAAGCATTATTCTCATATTTCCACCTCTATGAATTTTGCTTTTTGAGGATCCTACACGTTTTTGAAGTTATCTTTCTGTTTTTAAAGACATTAACTCGAAAAAAACTTACACGCATCCTACACGGATCATACATGAATTGAAAATACAACGTAACCGCCTACGTTGACCGCCTTGTCCTAAGCAAAAGTCTTGAAGCCTTAATTGTTTCAAGCCTTTTTCCACATATCAGGAAGTATTTCCCTATATTTTTCTATAGGAGCATTTTCTTCAAGATTTACGATTTTAGTGAGTATATCACAAAAGTATTCGAAGGTATTGAGTCCGTTCATTCTGCATGAAGATGCGAAGGAGTAATACATGGCT
>Ga0302286_10000054_pt1 | contig 96638 bp, 100 predicted proteins | sample III_Fen_E2_3_FD_198765 | JGI IMG/M metagenome (GOLD analysis project Ga0302286, IMG submission 198765) | Peat permafrost microbial communities from Stordalen Mire near Abisko, Sweden - III_Fen_E2_3 | ecosystem: Environmental > Terrestrial > Soil > Wetlands > Permafrost | place: Sweden: Abisko...
CCCGGGTCTTTCTTGTATTCGTTATAATGACTCCAATAATAACGCACTGGAGTATGACAATAAGATATTAAGACCTGGTCATTGCGCGTCTTCTTGACATGCTTGGATTCGGCAATTGTGCTAGCCAGGATAATATCATAGTCGCTCAGGTCTAGCGATCGAAACGCCCAGACACGAATAACAGGAAACCACTTGTGGAATTTACGAATTAACTTAGGAAAACGCTGTATCCAGGTTGTACGCACGTCTAGGCCTTGAAAATCTAGCATCGTATCTGCCTCAAAGACTGATGTATAGATTGGCGCATCAGGAAAGGCTTCGTGCATTGCAAGAACTACTTTTTCGGCGCCACCCATATTGGTCAGCCAGTCACAAACAATCGCTATTTTTGGGTTAGGCACCTATTTGGCTCCGGTTTTGTTGAAAACCACTTTAATTGTTTTAAATAGAATTTTGATGTCCATCCAGAATGTCCAGTTTTGGGCGTAGAATAATTCCAGTTCGATTCGTTCGTCAAACGACAGTTCGCTACGTCCAGAAACTTGCCACAGTCCAGTAACGCCTGACTTGACGCTGTGTAGCAAGGCGGTGCGCCCAGGGGCTAGTTTAACCTCTTGAGGTAAGATTGGTCGCGGTCCGACCAGGCTAAGTTCGCCCATAAAGACGTTGAAAAATTGTGGTAATTCGTCCAGTGAAGTGGCTCGCAGGAAAGCGCCAAATTTAGTTATGCGCGGGTCATTTGATACTTTGCGGTTTTTCTCGTATTCAACGGCTAAATCTTCTCGTCCCATTTCGCGGAACTCATCGGCGGCATCGCGGCTGCCGTATTTGGCATCCATGCTGCGAAACTTGATTAAACCTATTGGTTGCGAGAAACGACTGAGTCGCTGACTGACGTAAAAAGCAGGGCCTGGGTCAACAATTTTTTTAATGAGGAAGATAATCAGGTAGACGGGTGACAAGAGGATAATTAATAAGGTTGAAACAATCTGATCAAAGATGCGCTTAACGATTGCGCCCCAGCCGACTAGCGGAGTTTGATGAACGGTAATCATCGGGTAGCCTAAAAAGACATCAACAGTATTTTTGCCAGAATAAAATTCGGCTTCACCTGGAATAAAGCTGTAGTCGATGTGATGAGTTTGAGCGGCGCCCAAGATTCGTTGGTTGCGATCAGACGAATCGTAAAGATCGGTTTGAATAATTGTGTTAATACCATTTTTTGAGATATCTTTAAGAGCGGTTTCGACTAGCGAATAATGGAATACATTTAGACCAGTAGGCAGTATCTTTTTTGGTCCAGCCAGGGCGACAATTTTATAACCACTTTTAGCCGTGTTAGACAAACTAATAGCGATGTCGCGGGTGGCATCTGACTCGCCTATGATTAGAACGCGGCGGACACCTCGACCATACCGGAACATCAAGCCCCTAATTAATCTTAGTATTTCGCGCTCGGCAACGATTAAAACAAACGATGCAATAAGGGCATAAACGGCAACTAGGCGGGCTGGCAAGATATCTTGCTTGCTGGCGTATTGCCAACCAATAACCAGCAGAATGCCGACAAATGTACCAACGCCAATCTTGGCCCATTCGACCAAACGCCGATTGTATACGCTAGGGTGATACAAACCAAGTGACGCAAAAATTAAAATCCAAAAGGGGATAATTACCAAGAATGAATACAGATAGTCATAGGCGTGAATATTGGTGATAAGTGGTCGTGGGTCGTATTGAACGCGCAGAATATAAGCGATAGTAAAGGCCATTAGAAGAAAGAAAATATCAACAAAAATAAGGATTAGACTGTAGAATTTGATGTTTCTGCTTGGCATAACTGCGCTCATTATATCATTTTCTGAGTTACAATAGGGGTATATGGTAGGTAGTAAAAAACAGCGACTGGGCGCGTTAGAGAAGGCCTATGTTGGTATATTGCTGGTTATTTTTGGCGGTATAGTTTTGCATGCGCCACTGAGCGTCGGTTTTGGCACATTATTTCCAAATTATGACCTGCTTATAAAATCCTGGAAAGAGATTTTTATGGGTGTCGCGGCTGTTATTGCTTTGATTTTATTGCGACGTCACAGGCAAACCAAAATCTTGCGCGAACCATTGATGATTGGAATCGAAGTTTATGCTGGGATTCATTTGCTAACATTAATCTTATTTAGAAACAATCTAGACTCAACCCTGGCCGGATTAATGATTGATTTGCGCTACATTTTATTCTTCGTGCTGGTTTACGTCGCCGTTCGTTTATATACTGACTTTCGGCAATTATTTATCAAGGTTGGTATAGCCGGTGCGTTGATTGTTATGCTATTTGCACTGTTACAGGTGTTTATCTTGCCAGTCGACGTTTTGAAATATATCGGCTATGACATTAATAATATCGCGCCATACCTGACGGTTGATCAAAACCACGACTTCATTAGAATTAACAGTACTTTGCGTGGTCCTAATCCGCTGGGGGCGTACGCGGTGATTATTTTGGCCCCACTTGTGGCTTGGCTGGTATCTAAAAAGTCAAAGTCAGACAAAAAGACAGTTCTGGTAGTTTCAATCTTAATCTTTGGCGGTATTGTTTCGCTTTGGTCAAGTTACTCACGGAGCGCTTTAATTGCCGCGATTATAGCAGTCGCGGTTGTTTTGGGAACGACCGTCATGCACAGGTTTAGTCGGCGAGTTTTGGTAGCTACTGCCGTAATATGTATCGCCGCAATTGGTGGGCTGGTTGCGATGCGCGATTCAAGCGTCGTGTCTAATATTATTTTGCATGAGAATCCAGGTGAGAGTAATTCGATTAATTCTAACGAAGGTCACGTTATTTCACTGCAAGACGGCCTAAGTAGAATGTTGCGGCAACCGTTTGGGGCCGGCATAGGCAGCACAGGGTCTGCCTCGTTAATGGATGATAAACCGCTAATAATTGAAAACCAATACTTATTTATCGGGCACGAAATCGGATGGTTGGGCTTGGCTGTATTTATACTGATTTTTATAGGTGTCATGAACCGCTTGTGGGTACGTCGTCAGGATTGGCTGGCGCTAGGTGTTTTTGCAAGCGGGTTAGGCATGGCCGTTATCGGACTATTTTTACCAGTTTGGACCGATGACACCGTGGCGATTATTTGGTGGGGAGTGGCCGCAACTGTGGTAGCTGGTAGGTGGTATATAGTAGACAGCAGTAAGGCTAAAAAATTATGACCGAAACAAGAGCAAGCAAGCGTCAAAAAGAACTATTAAACTTTGTCGATGGCTTTATCCAAGGCTATGGGTATGGTCCTAGTTATCGTGAGATTATGCGGGCGCTTGGATATAAGTCAGTTTCGACCGTGGCGATTCATATTGACGGGCTAATTACCAAGGGGTATTTGCGTAAACGCGATAATTCGGCCAGGTCACTGGAAGTAGTTACGACTCAGTTGGACACGGCGCCTAATAAAAAAGGCCCAACTGCTTCGCAGGAAAAGTGGTTAATAAGTGCCGTCAATGAACGTTTCGATAGTTTAGCCAAGCGGCACGATGACGCGGTTTTGGACGAACTTTACGTGTTAATTGGGACCCTTAAAATACTAGGGTTACAGGATGCTCACGTAGCTATGAAAACTCGACTTGCAGATGTCAAGCGCAGTATAATAGCATAAGAATGATTGCCAGGTGGTTAGTGAAATTTGGTGACTGGCTACGCTTTCACCGTAAGAGACTTTTATTTTACGCGGGAGTTGGTGCAGTTTTAATTGTCATTGCGCAGTTTGCGTATCCATCCAGCCGTCTATTACCGTTCGCTTCGGTTGATGGCCTGGGTTTTGGTGGCTGGACAAAGACAGACGTTATCAATGCCTTAGACGGTAGATACCAACAGGCGCCAATCGGGCTTTATTTTGGTTCTAGCGAGACAGCCTACCGCACGCCGCACGCTGATGATATTGGTATCTTGGTTGATAATTCGGAGCGAATTAACAGCATCAACTATCCGTGGTATATGCGACTTATCCCTGGTTCGATTGCGTGGAGTCAATGGATTTTTAGACCTAACTCATTACCAAATTATACAAGGGATGAATCAACACTGGATGGCTATATCACCAATGAGCTGGGCGAGTCTTGCAATGTTCTACCAACTGACGCGACATTGAAGGTAGCTGACGGTAAGATTAAGGTTCAAAAAGGTGCGCCTGGTGGAACGTGCGAGTTGGCCGATGTAGTTAAACTGTTGTCGGCGGTAAATCCGATTATAACTAACCAAACTGTGGTAACGGTACCAGTTGTTTCGATACCAGCTGACGTAGGCGACAGCGAAGCTCAAGATTTGGCCGATAAAATTGAACAACATATAGCCGGTGGCATTAATGTGACAGTAGGTAGCGAGCAAGTACTGGTTGCTAGGGATCAATTAATCAGTTGGCTTGATTTTAAAGTCGAAAACAAACAGCTTGACTATGCGTTTAATGTCGAACGTGCCAGTGATTACCTTAACAAGACTTTTGCAAGCAAAGTTATAGTGGCGGCTGGTGTTACCAAAGTATCGACCTATGACTTTGTTGAAACATCGCGTCAGACGGGGCCTAGTGGGCGAGCGCTTGACGTGGCCGCAACGCTAAACAACCTGAAGTCGTTCGTAAATGGTACCGTAGCGCAGGTGATAGCCGCGACAGCCGAAGTGGCGCCAACCATAGAGTACAGTCGCAGTTATAGCGCAACTCATGTTGGGCTGTCGGCCTTGATGCAAAACTTCGCCCAAACTCACCCTGGCGCGTATGGCGTATCTTTGATTGAATTATCGGGTCAATACCGCCGAGCGTCATATAACTCTGATGCTTCATTTACAACCGCCAGTACCTATAAGCTTTTTGTCGCTTACAGTACGCTTAAAAGGATTGAATCTGGCGCTTGGCACTGGACAGATCAGATTCAGGGCGGACGTGATTTGACGAAGTGTTTCGATGACATGATTGTGGTATCGGACAATGACTGCGCGCACTCGCTACTGTTGAAAATTGGCTTTAGCGCCATTACAAATGAGGCTAGGGAAATAGGATGTACCTCAACGTCATTCCTGGGAAGCGATGCTATCAAATCAACGCCGGCTGATTTGGCTTTGATTTTGGCCGAGCTTCAGACCGGTCAGATTTTAAAACAGCAGTCCAGTCGTGACCGATGGATTGATGCCATGAAGCGCAATATTTATCGGCAGGGAATTCCCAAAGGTGTGGCGGGTTATACTGTGGCCAACAAGGTTGGATTTTTGGACGCTTTGTTACATGATGCTGGAATTGTCTATGCCGCAAATGGTCAATATGTCCTGGCGATTATGACTGACGGTTCCAGCTGGGCGAACATTGCCGAGCTAACCCGTCAAATCGAAGCTTTACGCCTACAATAAGATTGACTCATCGACGGTGGTGAGGTTATAATACTCTTTGTATTCCGACGTAGCTCAATGGTGGAGCAAGAAGCTGTTAACTTCGAGGTTGCTGGTTCGAGTCCAGCCGTCGGAGCCAAGAAAAAAGCTGAAATCCTTTCTGGATTCAGCTTTTTTCTATGTTCCGGGCTTGACCCGAACCAGCAACACGCCAGCTTGTCTGGCGGTAGTTGCTGGTTCGTCGTAGCGAGCTAAGCAAAAGAAAGCACAAAGTATTTTCTTTTGCGCGCGAGAGAAGAAGGCTTCAGCTGCTGTCCAGCCGTCGGAGCCAGACTAAGCAGTGAGATATAGTGACCAGGTTCCGTGGCAATGGTTCGGTTTCTGGACTTTTCTATTTCGCCTCAATAATTCAACATGATAGAATAGAGCCATGTTTGAGACAATGCTAAATCTATAAGAAGGGAAATGCAGTGGAAATAAAAGCTAGACTATCAACAATGTGGATCGTGGTAATGGTGAATATGATATTTGCCGATATCTTTTCGATTATGATCGAACTTGTAAAGGGCGGGACTATAGACATAATCGGTAGCGATGTCGTGATGATAATGGCAATTGCCGCATTAATCACAAATATACCGATACTAATGATCTATTTGTCCAGAGTATTAAAGTATAAATTGAACCGTATCCTGAATATTGTTGCTGCTATCGTCACAGCAATCTATATTGTCGGTGGCGCAAGTCTATTTCCGCACTATATTATCATTGCCGGTATTGAGCTAGTATTTTTGGCCATGATAATTATATCTGCTTGGAAGTGGCGTAAATAGGCTCGAATCGCGTATCGGTTCAGTAATCCATAGGATTGTCAGTGCTATGCACAATGGTGTAAATTCCACGAACCTCTATACTTTTGGGTGCAGTACAACAGAGCTTTAACACAATAGTCACAATGAGCTTATGTGTATTTACGTTGAGACTTAAAGCTATGTCGCCACACCGCAACGGCAGTTAATACTGTTAGCATTAGGATGATTAGGTCTTGCGTGCCGAGTCTTGCTCCGAGAACGTCCCATCGATGTCTAAAGGTGAAAGTTATGAGACTAAGAGATACCTGCCCTGCAATCGATGCGAATAATGCGTAAGCAGACCATCTAGGTCGAAATGGCAACAGTAGGGCTCCGATTACCATGCCCCATACTGCGAATGTCCAAAGAATGATTAGCGGTACGGGGTAGTTGGCAAAATACGCTATCTGATTGGCGTCGTAACCCAATGAGTCGAAATACGCAGCGTTGTGAGTTAGTGTCATAACGTAGTCATAGGCGCCTATTCCGCCCATAAACAAAGCAATAATTGAAACGATCCAGTATTTCGACGTTTTCATTTAGATATAGTATACCGTATATAGCTCAAGACCAGTAAGTGGGGCCGAATATACGCCGACTTATCGTTCGGTCTCGTTTGCCGGTACGACGTAGCGGGCTAAGCACGATAAAGCACAGAGCTTCTTTATTCAACAACTGGCAAATCCTGGACGGGGATTTGAAGCATATTTGACAGGCGATCTAGCTGCTGAAATTTACAGTATTTAATTGGCTCATTGTTGTGGTCGTAAATCCTGTAGTAATAATCATATTTTCTAATTTCACCGCTAAACTTTTTAGCCGTTGTCGGTTCGTTGATAATTTTTATATACCAGCCGGCTGGTTGTTGGTCCAGAATAGATTTGATTTTTGAATAATGATTAAAAACCATGAGATAAGTCTAGCACGCGGTACTAATACCGGAGATGTTGGTAACCAATATTCATGCCGGGTATTTTTAGGTATAATAGTTAGATGAACGAAAAACGAATAATTATTGATTCCCGCGAACCTTATGAATATGCGTCCGGTCACGTCGATGGCGCCATCAATATACCTCCAATGGAACTAATGTCCGGATCACCAAAATTGAATGATGTAGACAAAGATACTGAACTAATTCTGTACTGTAGAACAGGCAGTCGCTCGAATGTATCGATACAAATATTAAGGCAACAGGGATTTACAAATCTTATAAACGGCATCAACGCTAGTCAGGTTGAGAAAAAATACTTAAGCTAACATCTATCGCTTGTGGCTAGAATAATCTAGACTCAAGATTGATTACCTCTGGTATAATAACGACATGGCAACAATGAAAGAGTTTCGCGACGAGCGAATTAGAAAATTAGAAAAGCTTCAAAGCCTGGGCTACAACCCATATCCAGCTAGGGCTAATCGAACGGCGATGGCAGGTGATATATCGGCTGATTTTGATAGTTTTAATGGTAAAACGGCAACAATTTTTGGACGAATTAAGTCTATTAGAAAATTTGGCAAAATTGCATTTATTGTCGTGCGTGATTTTTCGGGCTCGATTCAATTGTTTATGCAAGTCCAAGGCTTGCAAGCATCTGACGCAGCAAAAGGTCTGATTGGTATCGAAGATTTGAATCTGCTTGATACGGGTGACTTTATTGAAGCAACGGGTACGGTGATTAAAACTAAAACTGATGAGATTTCTCTTGAACTATCAGAACTAAAAATAATTACCAAGTCGCTTCGACCTATGCCGCTTGACCACGAGAGCTTTACTGATAAGGAAGAGCGTTTGCGTCGTCGTTATGTTGACATGAACGTCAACCTTGAAGTGCGCGACCGTTTTGTCCGTCGCTCCAAGTTTTGGCAGGCAACTCGCGACTTTTTGAACGGCAAAGATTTTATTGAGATTAGTAACAATGTACTTGAATCTACTCCTGGTGGGGCCGACGCCAATCCATTCGTCACGCACATGGACGCACTTAACAAAGATTTCTATTTGCGCATTAGTCAAGAACTACCGCTTAAGCGTTTGTTGGTGGCTGGCTTTGAAAAAGTCTTTGAAATTGGTCCACGCTTTCGTAACGAAAACTACAGCGACGAACATCTTCCAGAGCACAACGCCATGGAATGGTATTGGGCCTCCGCCGATTGGGAAATGGGCATGGCGCTTACCGAAGAAATGATTCGATGTGTGGTTGATAAAACTTGGGGAACCAGGCAATTTACGCTTGCTGATGGCCAGCAAGTTGACTTTGGTAACGACGGTGAACATTTTGAAAAAATTAGTTTTACAAATGTTCTGAAAAGCCAGTATGGCATTGATGTCTTCGATTCTTCAATGGAAGAAATTCAGAACAAGTTAAAAGAAGAAAAACTGGAAGTCGAAAAAACCGACAACCGCAATCGTAGCCTTGATAAGCTATGGAAAAAGTACCGCAAAACAATCGCTGGTCCTATTTTCTTGATTGATATTCCGGTATTTATGCAGCCACTTGCCAAGACAAACCCTAACGATACGCGCCTGACCGAGCAGTTTAATTTGGTTTTTGGTGGTAGTGAAATGTGCAAAGCCTTTAGTGAGTTGAACGATCCAATCGACCAATTGAACCGTTTCGTTGAGCAGCAAAACATGCGCGATGCCGGTGATGACGAAGCCCAAATGTTGGATATTGATTTTGTTGAAGCGCTTGAATATGGTATGCCACCAGCCTGCGGACTGGGTTATAGCGAAAGAATTTTCTGGAGCCTAGAGGGTGTATCGGCGCGTGAAGGCACGCCGTTCCCTCAGCTAAAAAGTGAAATCGACGAAACCACCAAAGATATCTACCCTGAGATCGACTTTAGCAAAGGATAATAGACACAGTTATGAAGAATCTGATTTGTTATAAGACAAGGTTTGGGGCAACTAAAAAATACATGGAATGGCTGGCCGAGGCTATAAATGCCGATTTGCGGACTTTTAGCGAAACGAAAGGCAAGGATGCTTTTTCGAATTACGATACGATAGTCGTCAGCTCGGCTACTTATGCCGGATTAATGCCACTTAATCATTTTTTAAAAAAGAATTGGAAGCATCTTCAGGACAAAAACGTGATCGTCGTTGCAGTAGGCGCGGCCGCGGCAGATGATCCTTGGAGCATCAAATCCTATAACCGCATACCGCAGAAGATTCGCGATAAAATTAAGTATTTCAAAATCAGAGGCGAAGACCCAGATTCATCAAAGAAGCCCGATTATGTTAGCCTGGTAAATAAGGAAAATCTGGTGCCGATAATAAAATTTGTAACGGGTAAATAACACGCAATTATTAAGTCTTCGGTTTAGACATGCTATTTTGTTATAATCAGCGCATGGACACAGAAGGTATTGCTGGATTTTTTCTTGAGGGCTGGTATGTCTTTGACAGCTACGCCCCTTTTCAAATTGAATGGAGGGGTAAATCATGGCCAACGGCCGAACATGCTTTCCAAGCCGCCCACTTTTTTGACACGAACCCCGAGCTAGCTGAGCAGGTACGGCAGACTCACTCTCCGCGTGAAGCAGACGATTTTGCAAATGATAACAAACAATTTGACGACCCGAATTGGCGCGAAAAACGAGTTGAGATAATGGAGGAGATTGTACGAGCAAAATACGAACAACACCAGTTAATCCAAGAAACGCTCATTAAGTCTGTCGGCAAGACTATTGTCGAAACCAATGATAACGATTCATTTTGGGGCTGGGGACCAGACAGAGACGGAGAGAATGCACTGGGCAAAATTTGGATGAAGTTAAGAGATGAAGTGACGCAAGGGTTCGCCAGAAAGCATAAGGAGCTCATATAAAATGAGTAAATATGACCCTTTGTGGAAACACCTTCAGGATAACGGTAGCGACCCTATCGTGCTAACTTTTGAGGACATCAAAAAAGTTCTTGGTTTTTCGATTGACCATTCGTTTCTAAATTATAAAAAAGAGCTTGAAGGTTACGGCTACTCTGTCAAAAAGATTTCACTAAAAGAGAAGACTATTATTTTTATAAAAAAGTAGACTTTTATTTGCCGTTTTTATCGCGGTGCATGCAACCTGGCCAGCAACATGGTCGACGTTTACCTTGAACTAGTTCAGTATGTACTCTTTCTATGCGACGTTCGCGTGTTTCGATGAGTTTGGCTTCTTCGACCCAGCAAATCCATTCATTTCTCGCTAGGGGCGTGATGTCATTCCAGGCGACTAGTGCCGTGGCGTTAGAAGTCAGCGCCTTTTTTAGGTCCGCTGGTAGTTTGTGTACCGTTCCGCCGGGAATTTTGATTAAGTTCATAGTTATATTTTACACCCTAGCATAAGCGATAAATACTCACTTGAAAACAGGCATTAAATAGCGGATACTCTATCTTAGAGAAAGCTGTGAAAAAAAATAAACTCAAAATTCAACTAAATAGTAGCGGAAAGACGCCAGTCTCAGACTGGTTTCATAAGCAACTTAGGCGGTTTTCGCGTGGACTAACGCAAACACTATCTTATAAGAAATATTGGCTGCCACCGCTTTTATTGGTTCTGGCAGGGATTTTGGCGTGGTGGTTATCTGGATGCTGGATAGTGCAAGTTTCTTTTTCGCAGAAGATAACCTATCCGCAAGCTTCTGTTTTAGGTATTAACGTCGGCAACCTAAGCGAAGCTCAACTGAGTAATCAACTTGATAATCTTAAAAAACAGATTGAATCTAAACAGATTACATTATTAAACGATACCAAGCAATGGACTTTTGATGCCACTAAACTGGGCGTAACTTTTGATTCAAAAGCGACAGCTCAGGCTGTTATCGGGCAGGAAAAACTTAGTTTGATAAATAAGTACAAACTATTAACCGGTGCTGATAGTCCGGTGGTCAAGCCGATTATAAACGTTAATATAGATACATGTCTTAAAGAGCTATCTTCCATACCTAGCGTTCAAACCGAACCTAAAGATGCCATTATTTATTTTGACCAAGGTATAAAAATAAAACCAGACCAGCCAGGCACAAAGTTTAACGCCGGGGAAACTTGTCGCGACTTGGCAAAGCAACTGGTCGTAAACTCATTTACAATTAAGGTCTCTCAGGACATTACCGGTGCCAATCTTACCAGCGCCGAGATTGAGGCTAAGATGGCGCAAATTCAGGCTATGGTCGGTCAGCCATTGTCGTTTAAGAGTAGTAATGGTAGCTATCGGCTTGATTTAACAACCGAGCAATTACTAGGATTAATTGAAGTATCCAAGACAGAGACGGGTGTGCAGGTCAGTTGGTCATCGAGTAAGTTGGATGCGCTGGTCAATGATATTGCGACAAAAGTAAACACTAGTGATAGTAGTAATCCTTCTCTGGGTACCTGTCAGTATTTAGCAAGAGGTGGTGGGAACTGGCTAGATACGGTGGCGGTAAAGAAAATGTTTACCAACATTACCGGTGATAGTCCTCGTTCTTATGAATTACCGATTACTTATAGGGCGCCTACTATTGGCAATCGGAGTCATTTGCCAGCGGGCAGTAAGGGCACGATATATCTAACTTATGATGACGGCATGACATACGCTAATCAAATTATGAATTATGCGTCTTGCTATGGTATTAAAGTTACTTTTTTTGAAATAGGCACAAGGGTCCAGGAGGATGCTGTGGCGCTTCGTCGAGCTATCGCCGAAGGCCACGCCGTTCAATCACACGGCTATGAGCACGCAATCTATGATTATGGCGACCGCACCTATGACTGGCAGTACAATGATATAAATCGGTCAATCAATGTGATTACTGGCATAACTGGCGTGCGGCCAACTTATTTTCGTCCGCCAGGAGGCAATCGTAGCGCAAATACCTATGCGGCCGCTAGCACTAATGGCATAAACCTCATTTTGTGGAATGATGCTTCCAGGGACTCGGCCCCAACAGGCGTGACTTCGGCTTTAACTTGTAACAATGTTTTAGCTGGTGCTTATCCAGGGGCAAGCGTTTTGATGCACTCGACTAACAAGTCGACAGCAGAGGCTTTGCCGTGTATTGCTGAAGGTCTGGCCGCCAGAGGCTACAGTATGCAAGCCTTGCGCTAGTTTAATTACTGTACAGCCTAAACTGTTACAATTAAGCTGTAATGAATGAACGATTAACATTAGAAAAGCTTGGCTACGACTCGTCGGTTGACGAGCTTCGGTTGGGCAGTGGCGCCAATCTTAACCAAATCGCCAGAGTAACCGCCGAGCATAAAGGCGTTTACGAAGTAATAAGCATAGACGGCGAGTGTCGCGCGACCGTTACCGGCAAGCGTATGCTAACAGCGTCCAGTCGCAGCGACTATCCAGCTGTGGGCGACTGGGTAATTATTAAAGATGACGCTAGTGACGCCAAGGTTATTGACGATATTTTACCGCGCCGAACGATGCTACGAAAAAAATATGGTGGTAAAGACCAAGCACAGCTAATCGCGGCTAACGTTGATGTTGTCTTTATTGTCGAATCGATTGATAGAGACTACAGCCTTAATCGTTTTGAGAGGTATTTAGTTTTGGCACGAGAGGGTGGCATCAGGCCGGTGATTATTCTTAACAAATCCGACTTAATCGATGAGGCTGATTTAAATATCAAAATCGAGGAAATTCACGAACGTTTTGGCGACATTGAAGTATTATCCACCAGCGCGCTGAGTGATAATGGACTTGATTTGCTGAAAACATACATCAAAAAAGGTCTGACCTATAGTTTCTTGGGTTCTTCGGGCGCTGGCAAGTCGTCATTGATAAACAAAATACTTGACCAAGATATTATCGAGACAAGTTCAATAGGTGAAAAATCGGGTCGAGGAAAACACACCACGACCGCTCGGCAAATGTATTTCACTAAGTCTGGCAGTATTATTATTGATAATCCGGGCAGTCGCGAAGTTGGCATCGTTGACGCGACTATTGGTGTTGAGGAGGTTTTTTCTGGAATAGAGGATATTGCCAGCACCTGCCGATTTACAAACTGTAAACATCTGAAAGAGCCGGGGTGCGCGGTTATTCAGGCTCTAAGCACCGGCGTCATTAACAGCGCTCAATATGAAAACTATCAAAAACTAAGAAAAGAAACTGCTCACTATGATTTGAGCGCCTACGGTAAGCGCCAAAAAGACAAAAAGTTTGGTAAATTCGTCAAAAACGCCAAAAATGAGCTAAAGAATTTTATACCAGACTAATCCGACGTATCGCTAACGAATTTTAGCTAAGAGCCGTATCCATATTATCCTTAGTGATTGCTTATTAAGCATAAGGCTGATATTATTGGCTTAGACATTATGTACCTAAAAGTGAGAGTAATATCTCGACGACATATCAGTCAGCCTTCTCAAGTACCCGGTTGGAATTGATGAACTAGCGCAGTTCTGATTACTAACTAGAGAGAAGGAAAGATATGAAAAAAATTAGCACCAGGTCACTCGTCAGCACAATAATTGGAATAAGCGCTGTTTTTATTACCATTTTTGCTTTTACTAGTAGTTATGTAAGTGCGGTCCAATCAACGGTAAATCTTGGCGCTGCCTCGCCTTTTGCAATATTATCAGGTACGCCTAATATCACAGACGCAGGAAACGCCTCGGTTATTAGAGGCAACGTAGGCCTAAATCCTGCAACTGGTGCTGGAATTGGCTTGCTGTGCTCGCAGGTTACGGGTACGATCTATTCGGTTGATGCTACTGGACCACTACCTTGCCGGGTAACCGACGGACCTCTTCTTGTCATAGCAAAAAACAATCTTACGAATGCTTACACTGACGCAGCTGGCCGTATTCCTGTAACAACAGTGCCGACCGAACTTGGCGGTACAACCCTTATAGCTGGTGTATACGATTCGACCTCGACAACCTTTGGCATAACAGCCGGTGCTGGTCCATTAGTACTGGACGCACAAAACGATAGTTCGTCGGTCTTTATATTTCAGGCACCCTTCAGTGGTACGGGCTTAACCGTCGGACCGGGTAGCGCAATTTCGCTTATTAACGGCGCGCAAGCCTGCAACGTTTTTTGGCGAGTTGATACGGCAGATATTGGAACGACGGCCAACTTTACAGGTACAATCATGGCGCTCAATTCAATAAGTGTCGCCAACGGCGCCACAATTCAAGGCCGACTGCTAGCTCGTAATGGCGATGTAACTCTTATTAACGATACGATTACAAATACCGTCTGTGCGGGCAACGATACAACAAATAATACAATCCCCGGCCTTCCTAACACTGGAACTTGGTTGTCGAGCAACGCTTTAGTGACAATCATTCCGTCATTAGTATTACTTGGCGTACTGACGCTAGCTTACGTCGCTCGTAAAAAGCGTCTTATCTAAGAAGCTACTTGGCGATGAACAGCCTGGGCGACAGGAGACTATCTAAGAAAAGGCGACAAAGGCTATTTCTTGTTGTCGGCATACCGCTAATATCGCTTTGCCTAACAATAGTGGTTCTCAATACTTTCGTTAAGCCCCGGCCCCAGCCCGGCATCACTGCTAATAATCCGCCAGTTGCCGTTAAGCTGAGTCCGGTTGTTCAGACGGCGTCAATACCAGTTCAACTTGAAATACCCAGTATTAACCTAAAAACACCGATTAAGCAGGCTGGTTTAGCTGCTAATGGTGACATGGCTATCGACGACAGTATTGATAGTGTCGCCTGGTATCAAGCTGGCCCTCATCCAGGCGAAAAGGGAAGCGCGGTCATCGCGGGTCATTATGGCTGGAAAAATGGTCAAGCCTCAATTTTTAACGAACTTCATACGCTAAAGGCAGGTGACAGCGTAATTGTGCATGACGAAAATCAAATAGCGACGTCATTTATTGTTCGAGAGATTCGTGCCTACGACCCGAACGCGGATGCTACCGAGGTTTTCAAATCAACCGACGGAAAAGCCCATCTTAATCTTATTACTTGTATCGGTACGTGGAACAATTCGCGTCAAACCTATTCGGAAAGGTTAGTCGTTTTTACTGAAAAAGTTGACCAGTTGACGACGTAGGGCTAGACGTGTTTATTTAATGTTTTGTAGAAATTAGCTAAACTAACTTGAACGTAAGGGATTAGCCATAGCAAGCCGATTCCTAGAGTAAGCATGGCTAATATAAACCAGCCGAAGAAGCGCCAGCCAAGACAAAACAATTGCCATTTGTGGCCCTGCATCATGGCTTTACTTTTTTTGATAGCCTCGCCGGCTTTAATGTTTTCATTTTCGGCCATAATATAGAATGTCTGTGAGTAAGCTAGGGAGGCAACGATGCCAGGGATTATAAATAGAAGCATCCATAAGAACGTGAATATGCTGACCAAGAGAAACGCTACAAGAGATTGGGCAAAGTTCTTGAAGCCATCAAGAATCTGAGAGTATTCGGCCTTCTTACCACTGGCAAGATTAAGCGAAAAAATGGATGATCCAAGTTGAAGAGGGCCACTTGCGATTGGTGCGACTGGTGACAATGCGCTACTGACTATCACATACAAAACATAGGTTCCAATGGCACTAGTCCATTTACCATTTAGTGACTCTCTGGCGTCTTGCATTAATGTTGCGTTTGTATTCACGGTAACCTCCTTTTATTATTTTTCTAATTCTTGCTTAATTTTACTAGCCCAGGTTTTTGCTTTAGCTAACTCGCCGTCAAGCAAAGGACCTTCCTTGCCGTTAACAAAAAATGAAATTGGGGGCGATATTAACTGCCCTTCCAGACTGACTAGTTTATTCTTGATCTTTGTCATAGCATCGCCGTGAAAGAATACTTGCATACGAGTATCAAATGAGGTTACGTACTTGCTTTTAAGAGATGCGTGTTCGAGATTGGTTAAAAACTTCCTAGTTGCCTCGGTGGCCGTCCAACCGTTAATCGGGCTGCCGACTATCAATAAATTGCAGGCCTCAATATCTTTGATGGTAGCGCTTTTAACATGCTTTGATATACCGTGCAGTTCTTTAGCTAAGGCCTCGGCGATTATTTTTGTGTTTCCAAAATTAGAATCAAAAATTACTAGCGATTTCATGACATGTTTATACTAGCAGAAATTCATATGTTCTTGCAAAGGGAGGGCGACTCAGGGGTCTTAAAAAAGACTGAATCTTAGTACATTTTATGTGAAAATTCTCATATACACATTTTTTCTAAGAGGTTATTCTCGCATGGTGAAGACTTATAAAAATTATTTTTGGATAGGAGGCGATTCTTATGGAGAGTGGACTACAAACTTTCAGAATCTGGGCGATATCGCACCGCATCCTGTTAGTTTCGGCACTCCTTGTGGCTTCAGCTGTTTCCGTAATCGGTTGGTATTATACGGTTTCCGCTCAGCAATCAACTAATGCTATTACGCCATCTCCGTCTCCATCAGCAATTAAAACAGAAACCAATAACGTGGCAGTACCGACGGTGACCAAGACTGATATTCAGGTCAATACTTCACTATCTGGCGGTGATGACAGTAAACCAGTTGTAAAAATCAATGATCAGCCCGTCGAGATGCCGGCAAGTGGCACTCTTTCGCAGACGATTCATGACGACAATGGCACAACTACGCTTAATATATCCGTGAAGTCAGACTCGTCCGGTAGTGCCAAAAACCATTCATCTACAAATATTAAATTAAATTCATCTAGTGAGTCCAGTAGTACAAGCAAAGATAGCCAATAAGGTCCTTTAAAAGAAGAGCCATATTTTGTGGTCGTACGACCTGGGTAGGACGTCGATATTATCCAGGTCGGGCGAACACCCGATAGTAATAATTAAAAGTTAAGGGGGAGGTATATATGAAGGCAAAAAAAACATTAGGATCAGCGGTAGCATCGCTTGGCTTAGTAGTTGGTTTCGCGGCCTTGGCGGGCGCAACGCCAGATACAACAATTAGTAATACGGGTCCAGACTCGTATAACAAAGTTAAGAACAGTAGCTCGCAGAGCTTAAAGGTTAAAAATACCAATAACATTGGAGTTGATAATAGCAACAACCAGACGGCAGCATCGGGTAAAGCTGAAGTTGTTCACAACACAACTGGCGGTGGTGCTACGTCGGGAGCAACGGCAAACTCAAACTCTCTGGGCGCTTCGGTGACCGTAACTAATGCGGCTATGGACATTGCTGACCCAACAGCCGGTAGCCTTAGTGGCGCCAATTCGACCATTGACACCACTGGTCCAGACTCTAAAAACAAGATCGAGAACACCTCAACTAGCCACGTTAAGGTGACCAACACCAATAACTTGAGTGTTAATAACGTTAGCTCTCAGGTTGCAACTTCTGGTGAGGCCACTGTTGCCGGTAACACAACTGGCGGCTCGGCTACGTCAGGAAACGTCTCAAACTCCAACGCTACAACTGTATCTTTCAACGTCTCTAACTAGGCATCTATTAGAAGCATTGTTAAGCAGTAAGCGAAAAGATGGCCATCGGGGGAGTGCAATCCAGGCACTCTACCCGTTGGACCAAAGAAATTATTTCTTGTCTAAGTAAGGAGGAGTTATGAGGATAATCAAGACCCGTGCGCGTATCAAAAGAGCCTTTATGTATACTTTAATAGCAGTCTTAACCTGTAGCTATCCACTATCCACATCGATACGTCAGGCGGGCGCCGTCTCGGACTCCGCGGCGACCGATACAACGACAACTCAACCCAATTACACTTATGACTCGGCGACCAAGCACTGGAACACCGACAGTTGGCGTTACAACAGTACGTCTGGTAAATATGAGCCGATAACTCCTCCAGCGCCACCGGTTGATGCGCCGACGATCAATAGCCAGAAGGCTGCTGATCCAAGCCTAGCTTCTGATACAAGCTCGGCAGCGACTAATTCAAGCTCGACGACCAACAACACAGTTGACAACACGGCAGTATCTTCAGCTACGTCGGGCGCCGCTACTGTTGCAAACAATACTACTGCGGGTAGCGCCACGTCCGGTAACGCTCAGGCGACCGGCACAATTATCAATAGCATAAATTCTTCAACGGGCGGAGTCGTTAGTTTTACTGCTAATGTTACGGGCGACGTTACGGGTGATATTCAACTTTATCCAATGATAGTAAAGGCCATGTCGGAAAGCGGGGCTATTGGCTCGGTTGCTTCGGGCACGACTTCTACAAATAGCCAAATTACCAACAATGTTAATCTAAACGCAACAAGCGGTAACGCAACTGTCGCTAGTAATACCGCGGCGGGTAGCGCCACGACAGGTAACGCCAACACGGTTGTAAATATTATGAATATAATTAATTCATTAGTCGCAGCGAATAAGTCATTCGTGGGAGTCATTAATATTTATGGTAATCTTAACGGCGATATTTTAATTGCGCCGGACTTTATCCCACAATTGATTGCTAATAACGCTAGTTCCAGCGTATCTACCCTAGACATGCTTAACAACAGCCAAATTAATAATAATATTAGCTTAGGAGCGGCAAGTGGCTCTGCGACAGTCGCGGGCAATACTAGCGCTGGTAGTGCTACAACTGGATCGGCTGCCACGAATCTGGTATTACTGAATCTTTCTGGACACCAGGTTATCGCCAGCAATAGTTTATTGGTCTTCGTGAACGTACTGGGTAAGTGGGTTGGCGTTATTGTGGACGCTCCGGCTGGCAGTACAGCCGCCGCTATAGGCAACAATGTTACACAAAACAACATAACTTCATTACCGGTTGGGTCGTCTCAAACTAACTCTTTAATAACTAACAATATTGCTCTCAATTCTCAAACTGGAAACGCTAGTGTAGTGAATAATACGAGTGCCGGTAATGCTACATCTGGTAACGCCACGTCATCGGCCAATATTCTTAATATGACACAAAGTATTTTTGGTCTATCTGGTTGGTTTGGTACACTGTTTATTAATGTCTTTGGTAGTTGGCTTGGCAGCTTTGGAATCAACACCGCAAATGGAAATGTCGTGCCTCCGCCAGAATCAAGCAATGTCGGACAGTCAGCTAGTCAACCTCCGGCTATCATAAGGTTTATTGACAAGTCCGCTGTCCTGCGCTTGCCAGCGTTGTCGTCGACGCCAACAGCTGATACGCCGACCGCCAGCCCAGATAATAGTCTGTCGTCGCCACCAGATGTACTCGGCGCCAAGACGGTCGCTAGTCAATCAGTAAGTGGTGGAGGCTATGGATTATTGGCCGCTCTTTTGTCAGGCATTGGTATAATAGTAATTGCACTTGCGGCATCTTTACGTCGACTTTGGTGGCCAGTTATATTTCGACGTACCAGCTAGCTTGTGCGGGGTAGACGGCGCACGAATTTAATTGGCTAGACTGGGGGTATGTAGAAAATGGTTGCATCTGCAGAGTCAAATAGCTTCCGACAATTTATTGCAAGTTTTCCGGCAAGGACCTATAAAAAAGGTGAGACTATCATGCTAAAAGGTGACATACCTAAGGCTGTTTATGTAGTCGAGACCGGTATTGTGAAAAGCTACACAATTAATTCAAGCGGCGATGAACGTCTGGTTGCTTTTAGCCGACATGAGGAAGATTTTCCAGTTGGTTTTGCAACAGGAATTATCAAACAGGCAAATTATTTTTACGAAGCCTTTACTGTCTGTAAGATTCGGCTAATACCGCATCAGGAATACTTGGAATATTTGTGTTCTGATTTTGAAATTATGCAAAGACAAATAACCCGCTTGACGGTTATTTTAATATCAACATTGGCGCGAATTGATGCACTAGAGCAAACCCACGCCGGCGATAAGATTGCACACACATTGATCTACCTAACAGACCAATTAGGTGTTTTTCTGAGGCCCTATAATACTCGCCTTAAGTTATCGGTTACGCAACAGGAAATTGCCAATGCGCTGGGGCTGACACGTGAGACGATTAATGTCGAACTCAAAAAACTTGAAGTTAAGCAAATCGTCAGCTATTCACGCAAAACCTATATTGTCTACACCGAGAGACTACGTAGATATATTGAGGAAAATCGCTAGTTACATACAGCTTACACTTGTTATACTTGACACACTTTTCATACCAATATATGATAGAAATATATCAATATCAGGAGAGAAATGTCATGCAGGATAAAAAATTGTTTGGCACCGCGACAGTCGGTACAAAGGGACAGATAGTGATTCCGCTAGATGCCAGGGAAGAATTAGATATTAAAACTGGCGACCATCTATACGTCATCGGCTCTACCCACAAAGGCTTTATTGGACTATTAAAAGAAGAAGCTCTAGAAAAATTTATCGACCACATGAATATCCAGGTAGAAAGTTTTAAAGCAATTAAGAAAAATAGAAAGTAAAAAACAGAATTAGTATATGAACCATCATTTAGATATCCGTACCAAAGTTATTATTATGTTGTCCGTTATGGCCAGCTTGTTTTTAGTCGCGCTCGACCAGACGATTATCGCGACTGCGCTCGGTAGAATTGTTGAAGATTTTAATGCTTTTTCGTCGCTCAGCTGGGTTGTTACTGCTTATTTAATAACAACGACCATCACCGTCCCGATTGCCGGTAAGTTTTCTGATATGTATGGTCGCCGTCGTATGTTATTGATAGGGGTCGCAATCTTCGCGATTGGCTCTTTACTCAGTGGCACGAGCGCCAATATCATTCAGCTAATTATGTGGCGCGCCTTGCAGGGCGTCGGTGGTGGTATTATTACAGCCAATGCTTTTACGATTGTTGGAGACTTATTCGCGGCGCGCGAACGCGGTAAATGGCAAGGTATTATTGGTGCTGTTTTTGGTATCTCATCTGTCATTGGCCCACTGCTTGGCGGTTTTCTAACTGAAGGTCACAGCGTTCTGGGTTTAATGGAAACTAGCTGGCGCTGGACCTTCTGGATTAATGTACCGGTTGCCATAGTTGCCTTTATTCTGATTGCAATTTATTCTCCGACTTTGAAGCACGAGAATAGGCCAAAGGTTGACTACTTGGGTGCAGGGCTATTGACCGTCTTTTTGTCGACGCTTATTCTGGCGATTGATAATACCGAACAGATATTCTCTGGATTAATGACCGCTACTGGCCTTAGCTTACTGGGACTAAGAGCGATTATGTTTAGTATTGTCGCCTTGGCTCTGGCGGGTCTTATTATGGTCGAGAAGCGAGCCAAAGACCCGATTATTAATTTGTCGTTTTTCAAAAATCGTAACTTTAGTTTGATAATGGTAATAGCCCTGCTACACGGTGCAGCCTTCTTGGGCTCAATTCTATATCTGACTCAGTTTAATCAACAAGTCTTTGGGGCCACACCAACGCAGTCTGGTCTGATGCTCCTACCAATGATTGGCGGTCTAATGGTAGCAAGTGTTACTGCCGGCCAGCTTGTTTCGCGCTTCGGCACCTATAAACGCCTGATTGTTAGTGGTTTTGTTATCATGGTAGCTTCAATCGGTATGCTGACAACTTTGACGCCAGCTAGTAGCTATCTATACGAAGCTATAATTATGGTATTTGTCGGAATTGGTATCGGTATCGCTATGCCAGTCATGAATATCGCTGTTCAGAACGAATTCGAGCAAAAGGATTTGGGTGCCGCCACAAGCGCTAGCCAATTATTAAGGGGCTTGGGTTCGACAATCGGAACGGCTATCTTTGGAAGTATTTTGACACTCGGTATCGCAAATAGCTTGGGTGACATGAAAGACGATCCATATATTCAGACCTTACGTCAATCACCAGCCGCCGCTCAGCTAATTGCTAAGACCGACGACGCTAACAGTCTGCTGAATATTAACACGCCAGCAATAAAGACCAGAATTACTAGCGGTTTTGAGACGGCGCTAGTTAATATACCAGTGGGCGCCCAAACTAGCGCCAAGGCAACCTTTGATAGTAACCAAAAAGAGTATAGTAGTAAAATCGTTAACGCCTTCAGTAGTGGCATCCACTCAATATTTATTGTGGCCAGTGGTATTGTCGCGGTCGCCGCAGTCTTGGCGGTTATGATAAAAGAGAAGCCGCTTGCAAAGGCTAAAGCCACCGAAACCCCAGGCGAAATTTAACAAACGGATTATTATATCGTTGTATCTGAAACAACGAAATTGTCATTAGTTAAAATTGATGCTTGTCAGGTGTTTATATATGGTCTACTATAGAAACATTAGCGTTATACAGATGACGTATTCTTGACGTTTAAGTCCATAATTGGTACTATTGATGATGTGTCTCGCGCCAAAACTATATTTTAAAGGTCGAAGCGCGTGAGGACAGTACAAAAGTACAAGGAGTAAAATCACATGCCAATAGCCATCGAATTTGTGTCGACTCGACGCAAAAAGATAGCCGTGGATGTGGTGCCTGCCGAATGGCAACTGTATATTGCACAGTAGAGTCCATAGACTCAAATCCGTCCGTTGCATACTTGTGACGGATACAAAAAAAGAAAACACCCCAAGGCACCGGGGTGTTTTTGTTTAGCAATTTTAGTTAGCTAATTTGGATTTAATAGCATCTTCTAACTTGTCGACGGTAAGATTTTCGCCGTTTAATTTGAGGGTTGGTGTAGCGTTGACTCCATCTTGCTTGCCGATTGCTAAGTCTAAGTTAATTTTCTTGACGACATTCGCACTTGAAATATCGCTATTAAACTTATTCATGTCCAGACCTATTTCAGTGGCGTATCTACTAAAAATGGTATTTCTGTCTGTGACGCTAGCTGAGCTCCATTCGGATTGGTTCTCATATATTTTATTGTGCATCGGCCAGAATTTGTCTTGTAATCCGGCTGCTTCGGCTGCTGCTGCCGCCGCCCGGGCATTAGGGTGAGAGTCGGCAATTGGGTAGTTTCTAAAAATGAGTACCATTTTGTCGGAGTATTTATCTAATAAAGTCTTGATGATTGGATAAGCGTTACCGCAAGGTGGACATTGGTAGTCACCATATTCAATCAAGGTAATTTTACTATTGGTGTTGCCAAAAACATGGTCCGCGATATTACCGTTAGCGTCAGAAGCGGTCTGTATAACAGCAGTATTAACATTCTTTGTGTCTATCTGGACTGAATCCTTTTTAGACCATACGACGAGACCAACTAGAAGGCCAACGACTACTACTGTAAATATAATCCATGCTCTTTTATTCACAAAAACTCCTTATGATTACTTTACTAAGTGTAGCAAATTTAAGGTTATATGGGTAGTGGACTGTTGTACAATAGACCTATATGTCTAACCTACCTTTATTGATGTTGATAGTGTCGTTTATATTACTTGTCTTAGTAGCTGGGGCGCGACCTGACCGTTCAAAAGTGAGCCAATTTGAGAGAGAACGCCGGGCTGCAGGTGGCGACAGGCAAGCCAAAGAATTAATAAAGCGCGAGGTTTTGTTGGGCTATATCCTAAGTTTGCAGCGCGTTAAGGTCGCCCTATTGTTAGTGCTGACGGTGATTTTTGCAGTTATGGCTTTTGGTTGGGTATTAGGTATTATGGTTGCCACGGTAGTGGCGGTTGAATATGGGGCTATTGCCCGCCTTGGTCCACTACAAAAACTAGCTCAGCGAATTTATCTTAAGAGCGAAAACTTTACTTTGAAACAAGTTGAAAAGTTCTCGGCGGTTTTTAAATTTTTAGGTTCCGTGACGCCAGATTTCGATGATGAGTTTCGCCGGTTGGATTCACGCGAAGAACTGCAGCACCTAGTAGACCAGTCGAGTGATATCCTTACGCCTGATGAAAAAAAGCTCATCGTTCACAGTCTATCGTTTGGCACTCAAGCAGTAAATACAGTAATGACACCACGTGGCGTCATTGAAAGTATTAATCGGACTGAATTTTTGGGTCCTTTAACGCTTGATGAATTGCATCAAAAAGGTCACAGTCGCTTGCCAGTTATTGACGGTGATATTGATCACGTTATCGGTATTTTACATCTTCAGAGTTTGTTGGCGCTGGATATTAAAAGGTCAGTAACGGCCGAGAAAGCGATGGAACCGCGCGTATACTATATTCGTCAAGACCAGACTCTGCAGCATGCCTTGGCGGCCTTTCTGCGGACGCATCACCACTTGTTTATAGTAGTTAATGAATTCCGCGAGACGGTGGGGCTTTTGACGCTTGAAGATGTTATCGAGGCCCTACTTGGACGCAAGATTATTGATGAGTTTGACGCGCATGACGATTTGCGAGCAGTGGCTTTACGCAATATTAATCATAACAACCACCCAAAAGGTCTCGAGAACGTCTAGCTTTATAGAGGTGAGAGTGCTATACTAAGGATTAATTATGACAAGAACATTAGTCCGAGAAGTTCCATCAAAAATTGGCGAAACCGTTACCGTCCGCGGTTGGTTGCATAAAAAACGACTGTTAGGTGGCCTTAACTTTATTACTTTGCGCGATCGCAGTGGTCTAGTGCAGACATTAATCGACGACAGCACCGAGATGGAAAAACTGCGTGGGCTACAAACTGGTACAGTCCTAGCACTAACTGGCGTCGTCGTAGAAGACGCACGCGCTCCTGGCGGCGCCGAGCTGCACGAAGTAAAAGTTGAAGTCGAGATGCCGGTGACCGACGAACCACCAATCGAGATTGATAAGCCAATTTCACACAAGTCCGAGCACCTCGATACGCTATTTGAAAATCGTGTTTTGAACATTCGTAATGTTCAGGAGCAAAAAATCTTTAAAATTAGGGCTGACTTGACCCGCTATATCCGTCAATTTTTGAATGACAAAGAGTTTATCGAGATTGACACGCCAAAACTACTTGCCGAGGCAACTGAAGGCGGCGCTGAGGTCTTTCAATTGGAGTATTTTGGAAAAACTGCCACATTGGCGCAAAGTCCGCAATTTTATAAGCAAATCATGGTCGGCGCGTTCGAGCGCGTCTATGAAATCGGTCATTCCTATCGGGCAGAGCCCAGCGCGACGACCAGGCATCTAACCGAACTTACAATGTTAGATATCGAAATGGGTTTTGTTGAGAATCATGACGAAGTTCTTGATATGGTGGGCGATATGACTCAGTACGCGTTGAAACGGGTTTACGAAGAGCATGCTGATGATTTGCGGAGCCTTAACGCGCCAGAACTAAAGCTGACCGAAGACGGTAAAGTGCCACGCTTTACAATCGCTGAGATTCACCAGATGTATACCAAGGCAACCAAGACCGATACAACTGCCGAAAAAGACTTAATCCCAGATGAAGAGCGTTGGATATCGGATTATGCACGCAAAGAACTGGGAACCGACTTGGTGTTTGCAACTCGCTTTCCGCTTGAAGCTGGTAAGTTTTATCACAAGTTTGATATCGAAGACGGTACGGTATTGTGGGGCGACCTATTATTTAGAGGGTTAGAGATTTCAACCGCGCCACTCCGAGAAAACAACTACGAAAAAATGATTGAACAGATGAAGAACGCTGGCTTGGATGTCGAACACGAAGGTTTCAAATATTACTTGCAGGCGTTCAAGTACGGATTGCCTCAGCATGGTGGTTGCGGCTTTGGTATTGATAGATTTGTTCAAAAAACAATTGGTTTGTCCAATGTCAAAGAGGCGACGCTATTTCCACGCGACATGAACCGCCTGAATCCTTAAGCTAATTCACAGCCAATCTGCAGTATACTAAGTATAGTAATGATAAGAAAGATTTTTTAATGTCACAACAAAATAGAGTTAAGATTATTGGTTTGATAACAATTGTTTTGTTGTCAACAGCGGCCACGACTGGAGTTGTTGTTATTAAAAATATTAACACATCCAGTCAACAGCAGGCTATTCCAGTTGTTATAGATACAAATCAAACGGCGCCAAGCCAGCCAGCGAATAATCAAACATCAGTTTCTACTTATAAGGACGGCAGTTATTCAGCCACGGGTACATTCTATACACCTGACGGCACCGAGCAAATTGGCGTGTCGTTGACGCTATCAAACGACAAGATTACTAGTGTTTCAATTGATAGCTCAAACATATATTCAGGCACCTCGCTGGAATACACGCAGCGTTTTAGTCGTGGTATCAAATCGGCGGTAGTTGGCAAAAATATCGGCAGCGTTCAAGTTGGTCGAATATCAGGCGCATCATTGACGCCAATGGGCTTTAATAATGCCCTTGATACTATCAAAACTGTGGCTAAGGTCTAGACAATGGAGTTTGAAGCAATTGGGACTCATTGGTGGATAGAGTCGAAACTAGTTGATAAGCAAATAAACAAAATCCATCGCCTGATTGAAAAGATTGATAAAACTTGGTCGCGCTTTCGTGATGATTCAATGGTTATGGCTATGGCGCAAACGGCCGGTAATTATCGATTATCAAAGTCCGACGAAGCACTAATCAGTTGGTATCGCCAATTGTATGAGGCGACTGATGGCTTGGTGACACCACTAATTGGTCAGACAATGTCTGATACTGGATATGATAAAAATTATTCCCTCCGTTCAAAGTCAAAGATTAGCAAAACTCCCGAATGGGATAAGGTGATTACGCTTAACCAGCAATCAATAACTATAAAAAAAGCGTGGCTGATTGATGTCGGCGCAGCCGGTAAGGGTTTTACGGTTGATAAAGTCGCTGAACTACTTGACGATGACTATTGCGTTGATGCCGGTGGTGATATTAAGGTCGGTAATCGCAAAATGAAGATTGGTCTAGAAGATCCCCGCGACCCATCTAAATTAATTGGCGTGGTTAATATTCAAAACGAGAGTATTTGTGGTTCGGCCGTTCATCGTCGGGCTTGGGGGGACTGGCATCATGTCATTAACCCTAAATCATCTAGCCCGGTTCATGACATTATTGCGACTTGGGTAATCAGTGATAGTGCCATGCAGGCCGATGGTTTGGCGACGGCCTTATTCTTTGTGACGCCCGACAAGCTACAACATCTAGCGTCGTTTAAGTACTGTATTATGTATAAAGATGGTAGCGTCGAAGTTTCGGATGATGAGGCTATAACAATCTTTACGGAGGACAAATAATGCGTCGAACAGTCGAGTCGTTTGTTGATAGCATCACTATGTATCGTTTCGTACTTTACGGTCTTTATCTAATTGTAGCTACGGCAATTGGTCTGAGTGTGTTTAATCAGCTTGGTTTTACGCCAGCAGACTTAAGCTTGACGTTGATTATTTTGCTGACAGTATCTTATCTAGCCAACCGGCTGTTCGCTTTTACGTTTTCGGTGCCATATAACCCCGAGTCTTGGCAGATTACGGCTTTAATTGTTTTCTTTTTAATATTTCCGCAGACTGATATAAAAGGTTACTTTTATGTTGCTATCGTGGCGGCATTGTCGGTTGCATCTAAATATATCTTGGCAATCCGTGGGCGTCATATTTTTAATCCAGCGGCCATCGCCGTAGTTATTAGTGGTTTGTTAGGCATTTTGGGCGCTACTTGGTGGGTGGCGACTTTGTTTTTGCTGCCAGTAGTAATAATTGTTGGCCTGCTAATAACTTGGAAATTGCGTCATTTTTGGATGGTCGGTATTTACATGTTTGTTAGTTTGTCGTTAGCTGTTATCTCAGCTAAATTAGGTGGTCACGATGGTGGCGAAGCTGTCAAGACAGCAGTAGTATCTGGTCCATTAATTTTTGCCGGTACGATTATGTTGACCGAGCCACTGACCTCGCCGACAACTCGACGTTCTCAGGCTATGTATGCAATTTTAGTCGGCGCATTGAGTGGATTGCACCTGGGCTGGGTATCAAAGCCCGACGTAGCGATTTCAATTGGCAACGTCTTTGCTTTTATGCTTGGGTCACGACGTGTTATCAAATTAAAGTTTGCAGGGGAACGCGAGATTGCCCCGACTATTCACGAAGTTTTATTTCAGTCAGACCACGCCTTAAAATTTAAACCTGGTCAATATATTGAGTTAACGGTGCCACATCGTAAGCCTGATGACCGGGGTTCGCGTCGAGTATTTTCGATTGCTTCGCGTCCGAGCGCTGAATATTTACGGCTTGGGCTGATTAGTCCAGATAGTCAAAGTACTTTCAAACAGGCCCTATTAGGACTTGCGCCTGGTGCTGAGATTCAGGCGACTCAAATTGGTGGCAGTTTTGTTTTATCAAAAAGTCAACGAAAACCGGTAGTCTTTATTGCTGGCGGTATTGGCATAACGCCTTTTCGGGCCATGATAGATGAATTACTAGAACGGCGCGACAAGCGTCAAATCACTTTATTCTATGCTGTTAAGCGCCAAGAACTGGCTGTCTATACTGATATTCTGCAACAAGCTACGGAAAGTCTTAATTTTAGAGCTGTTTTAGTAGTTGCTGAACCGCCTGTTGGTTGGACTGGGGAAAGTGGTCGATTGAGCGTCCAAACAATGACAAACTACGTCGATAATCTTCAATCAAGCAAAATATATATTTCTGGTCCAAATGCCATGGTTGATAATTTTCGTCGTGATTTACAAATGTATGGTGTTCGTCCTTATGACATCGTTACCGACTACTTCACTGGTTATTAGTTTAGTCAAATCTTGCCATGTAGCGATTATGGTTGGTTATAGCGTGATGATATACTTAGATTAATGCAAGAGCAGCCTATTCAAGATGTAATTTCCAACCAATCTGCGACACCAGTAGTGTCAGATAGTGCCACTTTGACCCCAAAAGGTCGCCACTTCTTAATAGTTTTCTTTTTTAGTTTTATGTGGGGTATTTTCGGTGTTGATAGATTCTATTTGGGCAAAATTTGGACCGGTATACTGAAGCTATTAACGGCTGGCGGCCTGGGTATTTGGGTAGTGGTCGATTTGGCGCAAATTATGTCTGGGTCGATGCGCGACAAACAGGGTAACGAGATGCTAGAGGTGGCAAAGTACAAAAAATTCGCCGCCAGAACCATACTGATATTCGTCGTTGTCATGGGGCTCTTAACCCTTGTAACTGGCGCCGCTCTATTTTACGTTATTTACAATGTCGTTACTCAATATGTGCAAGGCGGTAATGTGCAGATACCGGGATTTGATCAGCTTCAAAATTTTCAACTTTAACTAAAAGCACTTGTAGATTGACCAAAAGGGTACTCTCGTTAGATAATAGGATGACATGACAATATTAAAGAAAAGTATCATTGCAGTATGCGCTGCTGTAGTAATAACCAGCACCTTCTTTAATGTTGCATCCGCTCAAGATACACCAATGACTGACGCGCAGATCAAACAGATTAAAGGTAGTTGTGTCAGCGCCAAAAATACAATGGCCCAGCTTCATGCCAGTGATGCCTTACTGCGCGTTAACAGGGGACAAATATATGAATCAATGACCACAAAGCTGATGAGTCGTTTTAATGATAGAGCAACTAGTAGCCACTTGAAGACAGATGATTTAGTCGCGGTCAATCAAAACTACAATGCGACTCTTACCTTATTTAGGAGTGATTATCAGGCTTACGAGGAAAGTCTATCGGCCGCGTTAAAAATTGATTGCACGAAAGAACCGGTTACTTTCTATGACGCTGTGGCCGATGCGCGTAGAAAACGCACGCAGGTCCACGTGGACGTCATCAGACTGCACCAATTTATTGATGATTATAAAAGTACTTTCGAATCGTTCGTAACCGACTACCTTGGCCTTAATGGGGGCAACGGATAATGGATGATAAAGTCGAAATGCCCCAGACCGAGTTGTCATTTTGGGATCAGCATCGTTACCTACTGCTAATCGCTATCAGTATTGCAATCGCGATGTTTCTAGTAGGCGTTAGCATGGCTCTGTATACTAATAGTGGCGCTGCCCAACTAGACCTTAGTCGTCCAGGTTATAGCGCCGTGACTAGCCAAGCTGTCAAGAATGACAATGATTTTGATAATTATTCTAACTCGGGTGCTCTCGATAAGACGTCTATTGATGAATTTAGAACTCTATATGACCGCCAGGCAACGAAAGCTAAGGCTGTTGATGCGTTTAAGGGCGATCCGCTGGACCCAGCTGCGCTTGAACTTAGCTTGCCAGCTAATTAATAACAGTTTGACCCAAGACCGATTTCCCAATTGGGCGAGCGCAGGCTGACCATCTATTTCGGCCCGGTTTGTTAATTGTTTGATATGTCGGTTCGGCTATTTCCAGTTGATATCGCAGGCGCGCCTCGGTGGAACCAATAGAATCGCTTGATCTTTTACCATCACGAATACGAGCCAAATCGCGACCAATACAGGTAGCTAGCGGAGTATCTATCTCAAAATGTAGTCGGCGCACGATATCTAGGTCTTTACTACCAGCGTGAATACCCTCTACTAAGATAATGTCCTGTGGCGCGATAAAGCCGTCTATAGTTGGTTCCTGTGTCGCGAAGTTAAAGTCGCGCTTTTCTATTGTCTCACCCTTTTGCAATTGCCATATATCAAAGGCAAGGGCCTTGGTGTCGTAAACGACAGATGCGTCCCAGTCTGTCCAGGGCCTGGCGTAATTTTGCTCAAGAAATGTCTTGCCACGATGGTAGTCGTCAGTCGATAGGGTTGCGACCGGTATATCCATATCAGTAAATAATCTTTTGATGGCTTTTATAGATGTAGTTTTGCCAGATCCAGAACGACCGGCGATAGTCACGACCATTTGCTTTATGCCAGAACGCCCGAAGGCGAGTATTTCTTTGGCGATATCTTCAGGCTCATGCTGGCGCTCGGCTAATCCGCTAGCGTCAAGGCCACTTTGAGCATAAGCTATAGCCTCGTTACTTGTTTCGGGATGACCGCTTTTATCTATAAGTTGATCTTGATACATCTGGTAAAAAAGGTTTGCCTCATCGTTATTACGTGCCTCCTCGATTTCCAAAATTGGACCACCTTTAAGTTTATCAATCCAGTCAATTGAAACTCCGGGTACTGGTTCGATGCGCTCTTTGTAAATTGTGGCGTAGCCGCCATTGTTGTAGGCGTCAAAAACAGCCTCATTAATCACGGTAGGTGTTTCGGTACGTCTCAACCCGGACGGCGTGACAACGCCACGGTCCTTTAAGGTTGCCGTGTAGGTGATACCCTTTTTGGTAATAGTTTTACGGAGTCGTAAACTGTAAGGTTCGCTAGGGTCACTTAAATAAATCTGAATAATTTTTTGAACATCATGTTCTTGTCTTAGGTAGTCAAAGAAGGTTGGATTTATTAATTGATATTTCTTTTCTATTTCGATTTTTTCATGTTCACCATCTTCCTCAAATTCTTCCGGACTTGTTAATAATTCGACTGACATTCAAGTTCTCCTTCTTTATTATTATCAGATGACAAATTTAGAATAACCTGATATTATGTCAATGAATAGAAAGTATATTTTGAGTCAAATATGATTGAGCAATCGGAAGTAAAACATCACATCCAGAAATACATACTAGGTGCTTTAATGTATAAAGACAGCGCTAGATTCAGCGATTTAAAGCCACCAAAAACTGACACTAATCTTTTTGCTTATCACCTGAAAGTCTTGATGCGAGAAGGTTTTGTTAAAAAGTTAGACTCGGGCTATACGCTGAGTCAAAATGGTCAGAAATACGTTGACCGTATTAGTACGTCCAAAATGTCACTTCGAACGCAACCAAAAATTATTAGCATGCTAGTGATTCAAAATAGCGATGGTGACTTATTATTACAAAAGCGCGCAAAGCAGCCTTACATAAACGCTTGGACTCTGCCTTACGGCAAGGTTCATATAGACGATAGGACAGTTGAGGCCGCCGCTAGGCGCGAGGCGTTCGAGAAGTTAGGTCTTGAAGTCGACAAAATTCGACACGCGGGCGAAGCCTACATTAGAGTCTATGCCAGTGATGAAATAATCTCGACAACTCTAGCTCATGTTTTTAGGTTTGAAACTGACAAAATCAATACTAGCGATTCAATTATCTGGGTAAAGCCTCATAAGTTGTCGGAGTACCACTTGGCGCCAGCGGTTGAATCAATTGTTGTTCGTAGTTTCTTCAATGACAGCCATTTCTTTGAGGAATATGAAGAAGAGTGGTTAGCTGCTTCCAATTTGGTTGCGTAGCCAGCCGTCAATTGCGCCGGCCCCCATGCCAAGCACTAATTTGCCTTCGCTACGAGCCTGCTGAATCACAGCCCATAAATCATCGTTAAAATCGGCGATATGAATATGGTCTTTGTTGGTAATGTTTTGGATTAAATCATTAGGTGTCAGTATCTGCAGGTTGGGATCTTCGCGCGACAAATAGGTCGGTAGCCAGTATATTTCATCGGCCAACTCAAATTGGTTTGTATATTCGTCGCGTAGTTCGTGCTGGCGAATATTTTGGTGTGGTTGATAGACAAGCACGACGTGGTCGGACAGTTCGCGGGCCATTTGCAATGTGGCGGCTATCTCTGCTGGGTGATGACCATAGTCGCTGTAAAGGTTTTCGTCGAGCTTTTCAAAGCGCCTATCAGTTCCGGGAAAGCTTGATAGAATCTCTGTCAAGTCGTCATTAATGCCAAGTCGCCTAATCGCTATCTGAACCAGGGTAGCGTTACGGCGATTATGCTCACCGCGTAGTTTCAGATTTTGATTAATCTGAATAGGTTCAACCAGGCTGACTTGATTTTGGTTATCAAATATTTCAGCATGTTGGTCGTCCCAAGCAAATACCTGATTACTTTGTGAGGCGAACTGGGTAAATGCCTGTAAATATTCCAACTCAGTCGGGAAGGTGTCTGGATGATCATAATCGACGGATGTTATAAGTGACAAGAACGGTTTGAAATGCAGAAAATTGCGGTCAAATTCGTCACATTCATAAACAAAATACTGACTGTTCGGGTCAAAATGTCCGCTCGGTCCAAAACTGATGGTTGTACCAATTGAGTAGCTGACTGGGATACTAAGCTGCTTCATAGCCCAAACCATCATGCCGGTTGTAGTAGTTTTGCCGTGCGTACCAGCGATAGCGATTAGCTTTAGGTTTTTTTCACTAATAATATGGGCCAGTAATTCGTCGCGTTTAGCGGTCTTGATGCCGAGCTGTTGAGCTAACACCAATTCGGGGTGGCCTTGTGGCAGGGCGGCAGTATAAACAAACCAGTCCAGCGGCTGCTTGTCGTGCATCTCTTTTAAGAAAGTTCCATCCTGGGGTCCAATGTGGATATCGATGCCGTTAGCGACTAGACGGCTGGTCATCAGGGTCGATTCTCGGTCCGAGCCACTGACACTGTAGCCAGCATCGTGTGCAATTTCAGCTAGCGGGCCGATGCCGACACCGCCAATTCCAGAAAAGAAAATATTCATATGCCCAGTATACCACTTGCGATTCAGAGGTGGTTTGTGGTCTAATAGAGAAAAGTAGAAACATAAACATAATGCTAAAGAATACTATCTACCGACTACTCGAACGGCGTCACTTCTGGCGATATGCTAGCTTTAGTGAAGTTGCCGAACTTTACGCTTCTCGAACTTTAAGGTTTGTTGGCATAAACCTTGCTTCCGGTTTTGCCTCAGTCTACTTATACAGGTCCGGATATAGTTTGCGCTTTATTATTATTTTTTGGATATGTTATTTTTCGTTTAAAGCTCTGTTTTCTATCCCGGCGGCGTTAATAGCGGCGCGAATTGGTCCAAAGCATGGTATTTTAATTAGCAATATTTTATATATTCCAGCCATGATTGCCCTAGGTCTGGTGCCAAATTATGGCATGACAACCATAGTTTTATGGGCTTTGTTTATGTCATCTTCGGCCACAATTTACTCTATTTGCTATTTGATAGACTTCTCGAAAATTAAAAGTATTGAGCACGCCGGCAAAGAGATTGGCTTTATGAACATTTTAGAAAAATTGGCCGTTGGTATAAGTCCGGTAATAGGTGGTTTGGTGGCGCTTTGGTTTGGCCCGCAAGCCGTTATGATGACTGGCGCCCTTGCTTTTTCATTAGCCGCCTTGCCACTATTTAAAACTGTCGAGCAGACTCATGTGCGTCAAAAGATTACACTCCTGGGTTTTCCTTATCGGTTAGTCTATAGAAGTTTAATATCGCAAATCGGTATTGGTGTTGATACTGTCGCGACGGGCTATATATGGGGGCTATTTATCGCGCTGGTTGTATTCCCAAATATCACAGACGCCATTTATCTGACACTAGGTACGCTCTCATCAGTGACTATATTGGCGGCAATTGTCATATCTTATGCATACGGGAAATTAATTGATAGGCAAAAAGGGGGCGACTTATTGAGAATCAGCGTCATTATTAACGCCCTGGTTCACGCCTCAAGACCATTCGCGGTTGACGCTTCATCTATCGTCGCAACCAATATAGCTAACGAAGTGGCAACTACCGGCATCCAAATGTCTTATATGCGTGGCTTATTTGACTCGGCTGATTTGTCTGGTCACAGAATTGCTTACATATCGATGATTGACGCTATATGCAGCCTAGGGTCGGTACTTGGTTGTGTAGTTGTTCTCATCTGTATATCACTAATGGGACAGGACAGCGGATTAAGGGCGTTTTTCTTTGCCGCTGCCTTTTTAGTTTTAATAACAGGAACGGCGCACTTTAGAATCTACAGACGATAACCCCCCTTATGCTATACTAAAATTAACATTGACGGTGGGGTTTAGGTGGCTGACAAACGGCGAGTACAACGAAGTATCAAGCAGTTGCAACGGATAAAAACGTGGCAGTTGATTATTTTGTTGATTTTGGCTTGTTTTGTAGCCGCCACTTTTTTGCGACTGAATAACATTGGTATGGTCGAGCGTCGAGCCGCCGTTCTGTCATCTGATGACGCTGGCGACAAGGCGGCAACCGTCAACAGATTGTATGATTTACAACGCTACGTTTCGGCCCATATGAATACGGGCTTAGGTACGGGCGTATACCTAGAGTCTAGTTTTAAACGTGACTATCAAGCGGCTCTCGATGCCGCCGCCAATGATAGCAATCCGAACGGTAATATTTATAAAAAAGCGCAAGAAGTATGCGCGCCGAAGTTCACCAAATATTCATACGCCTATTTGCAGTGTACTACTGGTGAATTGGCTAAATATCCAGCTGCTAAAGATCCGACTTCATCAGTCAACGAACCTTTATTAAACAGTTATCGACAGGCCTATGTATCACCGCTCTGGTCGCCTGATTTCGCTGGTTGGTCGGTGCTAGTTTGTCTAGCGTTAGCTATCATGATTATAGTTCGATTGGCTGCGCTACTGGCCCTAAGAGCCGTCTTACACCGACACTATAAAAGTATATAAATCTTGACACCGGGCTCATCAAGCTGTAATCTAACTCTCGTATAGCACTAATAGGAGGTTATAAGAACAATGGCTTACAGTCACAAAAACTCAAAGGGCGTCACATATTACCTACACAGCACAGAAGTTACACTTCGTGGTGGCAAACCACAAACTATCTTCTTTTTCGCAAAGGTAGAGAAGAATGCAAAAGGTCACCCAGTAGACCTTCCAGCAGACCGTGTTGTTAAAGAAAACCCACGAAACGGTTTCTTGACAGTTTCTAAGAAAAAATAGTCTTACCTTTAGACTTGCACCATAAGCGAGTTTGGTAGTATAGTATTATCAAACAAACAGGTGCCAGAGAGCTCCCTCCCCGGGAGCTCTTTTTGTGGTTCAGACCGCTAATTTGTAGTAAAATGGAGTTATATGACAAATATGATTGAAGTGCGCGATTTAAAAAAGCGCTATGGTGACAAACAGGCAGTTGACGGCGTTAGCTTTTCTGTCAAAAAAGGCGAAATTTTTGGTATACTCGGCCCCAATGGCGCCGGTAAAACAACCACGCTTGAGATGATGGAAACGCTGCGCGAAATTGATAGCGGGACCGTTACGATTGATGGCATTGATGTCGCAAAGAATCCAGACAAAATTAAATATTTAATTGGCGTGCAACCACAGTCGCCGACTTTTCAGGATAAAACCAAGTTAACAGAGGTTATCGAAATGTTCGCGGCTGCTTACGGTGAAAAAGTTGACCCAATGAAGTTTTTGCGCGACGTCGAACTAGAGGAAAAGGCTAGTAGCTATGTTGAAAGCCTATCGGGTGGTCAAAAACAGCGCCTAAGCATCACTACAGCTCTTGTGCACGGTCCCAAGGTCTTTTTCCTAGATGAGCCCACTACTGGTCTTGACCCTCAGGCAAGGCGTCATTTGTGGGAATTAATTGAAAATGTGCGTGACCGTGGCATAAGCGTCATTATGACTACACACTATATGGATGAAGCCGAAGTATTGTGCGACCGTATCGCCGTGATGGACAATGGCAAGATTGTCGCCATCGATACGCCAAAGAATCTTATCAAGCAACTTCTCGCGCGCGGTTTTTCCAAAGAGCAACATGTTGAACAGGCGAACCTGGAAGATGTATTTATTGACTTAACAGGCAAGCGCCTAAGGGAAGAAGTTTAATGAAACGCTCAATCTATACAGTAAGGACTTTTGTCCGCATCAACACAAAGCGCGTTTTTCGTGACCCAATCGCGATCTTCTTCTCAATAGTTTTCCCTCTGATTTTCCTGTTCGTGTTCGGTAGCTTAAACAGCGGTAGTGGTAATATTTCATTTAAGGTGGCGCTGATTAACGAATCTGACAGCAGTTTTTCGAAAGACTTTACTAAACAGCTGGCAGATAGCTCAGTCGTAAAGGTTAATCAAGAAGTGACGACTCTAGATGCGGCTAAGGAAAAGATGAGTCGTTCAGAGCTAGACGCCGCTGTTGTCTTGCCGGCAGATTTTGGTAGTGTAGCGCCGGGCGCGTCTAATCCAAGTGGTCAGGCTAACGTTATTTATACCCAGAACAACCAGCAGTCGGCCGTGGCTTTAACTTCGGTGCTCGATGCTCAGTTTACGGCGATAAACTCCAAGTTTGTTGATACAACTGTGCCATTTACGGTTACAAGTCAGCAGATTAACGAGCGAAGTTTATCGGCTTTTGACTATTCGTTCGCCGGACTACTGGGCTTTTCGATAATTGGTATGGGTATATTTGGGCCAGTCAACGTCTTCCCAGAGCTTAAGAAAATGGGCATCTTAAGACGTCTCAGTACAACGCCATTAAAGGTTTGGGAATATTTCTTGGCAAACATGGTCGGGCAAGCCTTTGTTGGCTTAATCAGTATGACAATTATGTTTATTGTCGCCTTGACGGTTTTCCACCTAGAGATAGTCGGAAATCTGTTTGAGTTATCTATATTCCTTGTCTTAGGTATTGTTACGATTCTAGGAATTGGTTTGGCGCTTGGTGGTTGGGCCAAGAACGAAAGGCAAGTGGCGCCACTGGCTAATATCATTGTTTTTCCAATGATGTTTTTATCAGGTACGTTTTTCCCACGTTACTTGATGCCGGAATGGTTGCAAACCGTGTCGAGCTACTTGCCACTGACACCTATAATCGATGGTATTCGTATGATATTAAACGAGGGCAAGCACTTTATCGATATTCTGCCACAGCTGGGCTTAATCGGTGTCTGGATGATTGTGATTTATTTCATCGCCTTCAAGGTCTTCCGCTGGGAATAATCGATAGTCAGTAATTGACTTTTAATGATGCTTGTGCTATAATAGAATAATATGGTATATACAACTGAAATATTTCCTGACGTAAACGGCGCTATTGATGATGACGGTAACTTTATACCGCTAAGCGATATTGACGATTCTTTTGGTGCCGAATATCCTACGCCCGTATCTGAAGAAGTCGAGCGTGTTAAGGTACCTCAACCTTATAAACCCGGACCGCTTGAAAAAAGATTTGATACTTTACAGGAAACTATGGATGCCAACAGGGCAAGACTGATTGTTGGCGCTAAAGCTCTTGACGCCGAAATGGACGCCAGCCTGGCCGCTCAGTCTGGCGAGACGCGTGAAGTATCCACTCAGACACCGGCCCCAAGGCTTGATTATAAAACTGGTCCTGCGGTTTTACGCGCGATAGTTGTTGAGGCCGCACGCAAGAACAGGGAAGCAATAGAAGCGTCTGAGGCTAGCTCAGACACTCCTAATTCAAGCGAATAAGAAACACTTTTTGTAAAATAATAAAACCCCTGATAATTCAGGGGTTTTTGTTTTGATGGCGAACTGTTGTCTTACTAAAGCATAATCATTGTATAATGTTGAGTATGTCATCTGAAAGCATAAAACTGGTTGCCGAAGAAAAGCGGGAATCCAAAATTTCTATCGAAGAGTTATACAAACAGCTCAAAACAGGTCCTGACGGTATTTCTAAATCTCAAGCTACCAAAAGATTAAAAGAATATGGTTACAACCAAGCTGTTAATGAAAAAGAATTAAATATAATTTTTCGTTTTCTGTCGAAATTTGCTAATCCTCTGACTATAACTTTGATTTGTGTTGCTTTGTTGTCGTTCTTCTTAGGACAACAGATTGATGCCATTATTGTAATAATGATGGCTATCCTAAGCGTGACGCTATCATTTATTCAAGAATATAGCGCCTCAAGGACTGCCAAAAAGCTAAACGAACTGATTAATGTTAGTGCGATAGTGATAAGAGACGGCAAAAAGATTGAAATACCAATTAAAGAGATTGTACCGGGCGATATTATTGAGCTATCGGCTGGCAAGATGGTGCCAGCGGATGTCCGGATAATATCAAGTAGCATCTTCTCGGTAAATCAGTCAGTTTTAAACGGTGAATCTTTTCCTGTCGAAAAGAAAGAAGAGCCAGCCTCAAAATCTTTGACGTCGGTTTTTGATACTGAAAATCTGGCGTTTATGGGTTCAAGTGTGGCCGGCGGATCAGCGCTCGCCATCGTTCTTTTTACTGGTAAAAATACAGAATTCGGCAAATTATCGTTAAGTTTGACATCGACAAAAAAGGAAGCCTCCTCGTTCGATAAAGGCATCAAGGACTTTACCTACCTGATGATTAAGCTAATCGTGGTCCTAGCAGTTGTTATTTTTATATCTAACGTACTGTTAAAAGGCAATCCACTTGAGGCCATATTGTTTTCGTTAGCAGTAGCGATTGGGCTAACGCCGGAAATGCTTCCAATGGTCATAACCATCAATCTTTCTAAGGGCGCTACTAATATGGCTAAAAAGAAAGTTATTGTCAAAGAACTAGCCTCTATTCAGAACTTTGGCGCGATGGATATTTTGTGTACAGATAAGACTGGGACATTGACGCTTGATGAGGTGGCTTTGTTTGATTACGAAGATCCTCGTGGCAAGCGAGACGAGGCGGTATTTAAAACAGCCTATACCAATAGCTATTTTCAGTCTGGCATGGATAACATTCTTGATAAGGCCGTGACTGACTATAAAGAACTTGATATGAGTCATCTAAAAAAAGTTGGCGAAATACCGTTTGATTTTAATCGAAGGATAATGTCAGTTATTGTCAAAGGCCAAGGCCACAAGATTGTGTCTAAGGGCGCGCCAGAAGAAATACTAAAAAAATCAACGCACTATCAAGAAGGTGATAAGGTTATTAAGATTAGCTACAGCGACAGAGTTAGTTTTCTGGCCGAATACGATAGGTTAAGTCAGGATGGTTTTCGAGTTTTAGGGGTAGCCTTTAAAGATGTTGCCGAAAAGACTTCTTACAGTAGCGTCGATGAATCAGACCTGATCTTTTCTGGTTTTATCTCTTTCTTGGATCCGCCAAAGCCATCTTCAAAGTCGGCGATTGACAAGCTGGAGGCACTTGGCATAAAAATAAAGATTTTAACCGGTGATAATGAACTGGTCACTAGAAAAGTTTGCGATGAGCTGAGTTTTAAAATAGAGGGCATACTAAGTGGCGCCGACGTAGACAAACTTGACGATGATGAACTAAGGCATGTGGTTGATAAGGTTAATATTTTTACCAGATTAACACCTGACAATAAAAGCCGAATCATAGGTGCTCTTCGTCAGGTCGGCCACACAGTTGGGTTTATTGGTGATGGTATTAATGACGCACCTTCGATTAAGGCCGCGGATGTTGGAATTTCGGTTAACAACGCGTCAGATATAGCCAAGGAAACGGCGCAGATTATCTTGCTTGAAAAAGACCTAACTATTTTAGCCGATTGTGTAATTGAAGGCCGCAAGACATTTGAGAACAGTATAAAGTACATCAAAATGGGAGCCAGCTCTAATTTTGGTAATATGTTTAGTATGGCGGCGGCTAGCTTCTTTTTGCCATTTTTGCCAATGCTGCCGACTCAGATACTGCTTAATAATTTCCTGTACGACCTTTCACAGGTTGCCCTACCAACCGACAGTGTTGACCAAGAGTATGTCGAAAAGCCTCGGCCATGGAATATAAAATTCCTAAAAAAATTCATTCTGTTTATTGGCCCAATCAGCTCAATATTCGATTTATTAACGTTCGGCGTGATGATATTTATCTTTCATGCTTCGCCATCACTTTTTCAAACAGGCTGGTTTGTGGAATCTCTAACAACACAGATTTTGGTAATTTATATCATTAGAACTAACAAAATTCCATTTATTGAAAGTAGGCCAAGTAGAGTGCTGGTGCTATCCACGCTATCGATTGTAATGGTCGGAATGATTTTGCCGTTCACGTTCCTGGGAACGTACTTTAATTTCACGCCATTGCCACCACTATTCTTTGGTATCCTAATATTGATGTCGGCGGTTTATCTGCTGATGGTACAGTTTATCAAAAATCTGTTCCTTCGTAGATATAGCGAATTGTAATAATTTTATGGTGGGGCTGGATAGAATCGAACTATCTACCAAGTGGTTATGAGCCGCCTGCTCTAACCGATGAGCTACAGCCCCGCTGGGCATATTATAGCGTATTACCACCGAAGTGGGCTATAATATATTGGAATAAGCTATGAAAAAAATAAACATTCGTCGTCTGTACTATCACTTTCGCCACAAATATCTGACGCTTAATAACGTCGTTATGTCCGTGGCTTTACTGATTGCGGCTAGCTGGGTTTGGGGTTCTCTTGGGGTGATGCAGCGTAATTATGATTTACAAAAGGAAGTTGACTACAAAAAACATCAGTTGCAATTGGCCGATGTCGAGACGTCTAGTTTGGAGTTGGAACAACGCTACTACAAGACTAGGGAATACCAGGAATTAGCTGTTCGCCAAGGCTTGGGGCTGGTGCTACCAGGCGAGAAAGTCTTAATCTTGCCAAATAACTCGCAGGCCGCGCAGAACGCCGACCAACCAGCCGAGGTCCAGGCCGTGGATGATAGTCAGGCAACTGGTAATCTTCAGCAGTGGATTAATTTCTTGTTTGGGACTAACAGCAAGAACCTGCCAGACTAACCCTCGGCTTGTAAAAATAGTCTCTATCTGTTAATATCGTAGATGTGCCGCGGGGTGGAGCAGTCTGGTCAGCTCGGATGGCTCATAACCATCAGGTCGTAGGTTCGAATCCTACCCCCGCAACCAAGAAAGATAGTCATCGTAAGATGGCTATTTTTCTTGGTTACTGCGCGGTAAGGATTCGAATCTACGACCGTAGGGTCGGAGGCGAAAACTGCCAGTGGCAGTTTGAGGGCGATGTTCCGATGGCAACTGGTTTGCCAGTCGTGAACTCGCGGGGTCGCCGGAGGTGACCGAATCCTACCCCCGCGCAACAAAATTAGCTTGCTCATTTTACGAACAAGCGGAGGAGGCCAAAGGCCGATATCCTACCCCCGCAACCCGCTCGTCCTTGCTAATAAGCCCTAAAAACAGTATTGTATTCTTTATGACTATTGAAAATCCACAACTTTACATGGACTGTGACGACACGGCTGTCCCTGGACATGATCCGCGATCTCTACATCGTCGCCTACTTAGTGGTCGGTCGGTGGTGAGTATCGATTTTTTACACGGGGTGCTGGCAGCGCGAGGCAACGACAATAAGCCTAATTCCCAGGTTGAGATAGCTGGGATATTGACTATGCGGCCACCTATTTTCAAGAGACTTACTAGGTATGAGATTGGGTACTACGGCCTAAAAGGACTGATTCCGCGCGATGACCAGCTTAGACATGTGGGAAGTGATAGCGCAAAAGCTAGTTTTTTAGTTACAGCCAGCCAATATAGAGATATCGGCATGTTGGATGACGGATCACACCGGCTGGTGTCGCCAATCTTGAGAGCATTCGCTTTATTAGATACAGCAGATTCAACCGTAGAACCATCGATATTACTTGGGGCTATCAATCATTCTGGTAAAAGGGGTGATTCGCGTATGATTCAAACCTTAGGCCTGGCTAGGAATAATTTTGGGAACTCTGCTGTAGCCGAAATCGAAGGTTTTAACGGCCAGACCGGACATCGCATCAATATTGGTGGCGCAACCCTTGACATTGTCCAACTTGAACCTTATACCGAAGACGATGGTAATCAATTTGGTACCATGCTTTTAAATATGAAATCGAAGGACTTAATTTAGCTTGCTAGCGGCGACGCGGATAGCTTCGCTCCAGCTGAGGAAAGCGTGTGGAGTTTGAGCAATGTCATCAGCGGTCAAACCATGCTTAATCGCTAGGGCCAGTTCATGAATCATCTCGGCGGCCTGTGGCGCGACAACGGTAGCACCCAGTAGAACGCCCTTTTTGTCGGTAATAATTTTAACAAAGCCATCGCGAAAATCTGACGTATTGCTGCGAGCAATAATATTTAGTGGCGCAGTTGCTTTGTTAACCGGCAAATCACGCTTGGTGCAGTCGTCTTCGCTCAGCCCGACCTGAGCTACGGCTGGATATGTAAAGATAACCTCCGGCGTGGCCGTATAGTCGGGGACCGCTTTGGTTTTTTGCAAAATATTATTAGCGGCAACTCGACTTTCCAGAATAGCCGTGTGGGTTTGACTGTCGCGTCCCAGCACGCTACCAGCCGCGAAGATATGCTTGGTGCTGGTTTGTAGAAAATTATTAACATCAATTCCTTTGGGTGTGTATTTGACAGCCGCATTTTCAAGCCCTAAATCAACATTTGGAGTGCGGCCCGAGGCAATCAGGATTTCATCGACTCTAATAGACTTTTCAGTGCCTCCTCGCGAATAGGTGACGCGTATGCCCAGTCCGTCTTTTGTGACTGAGATAACGCGGGTTTCTGTCAGGCTAGTGACACCTTTTTGTTCATTTAAAACTCGTTCCATTAGAGCGCCAACTTCGGCGTCTTGGCGAGGAAGTAAGCGACCGGCTCGTTCGGCAATGTAAACTTTGGTGCCAAAAATGGCCATCAGCTGAGCAATCTCAAGTCCAGTTGCTCCACCACCAACGATAAACAGGCTTTTAGGTGGGCGAATTGATTCTAGGATAGTGCGAGGCGTCAAGTAATCAACTTTGTCGATACCCTGAATGTCTGGAATCGTCCAGCCGGATCCAGTCGCGACCAAAAACGACGCGGCCGATAAATGTCGGCGATTGACGCTGATTTCGTTTGGCGATAGGAATCGTGCGGTGCCACTAAAGGCGCTAACGCCTTGGTTTTCATAATAACGACGATTGCCGCCAGCGCCAGTCCGCCCTACGGCTAGGTCTTTCCAGGCGCGAATGGATGGATAATTATAACCTAGGGTCGAGGACCGCAGGCCAAAACGAGCACCGTGGCGGGCTTCATCATACAAATGAGCGGCATGTAGCAGAGCCTTGGTCGGTATATCGCTCCAGTTAGGTGAGTCACCACCAAAAGTGTCGGCCTCGACAATCGCCACGCGCTTGCCAGATCTTGCGGTAATACTGGCGGCCGCGCTACCACCAGCGCCACTACCGATAACGATTAAATCATAATCAAATGAGCCTTTATTTGCCATGTTATTCCTCCTTAAATCGTTATTTTATATTGCTGATACATATAGGCGGCGTCAGGGTGGTGCGAATGTAAATGCTTGGCGGTGACAAGGCGGATGTCGTGACTGGTGACCTCTGGTTTATCTTCCAGCCAAGCGATGACGCTGGTTGATACCGCATGGGCGATAGCCTCGGCTTGGCCAACAGGCGTTCGGACGCTTAGGCAGGCAGCAACAATACTGGCGTGAAGTTTCTCCTGAGAGAATTGTTCGCTACTGCGTGCTCCGTTTTGTTTAACTATATCAACGGCCAGGCCCACCCTTAAATTCCTCCAATCGTACTACCGATTACCTCAGTGACGTAAGTATAAAATCCCAAAATTAGTAAGCCGCTACCAGCTACAAACTGCATAAAGTATTTGTTGGTTTCGCGCCATTTTTGGATATCGCTTAGTTTGTGGCCACTTCCGATTAAAACCCAAACGATAACCAGGGGCAACATCGACACGACAGCATAAATACCAATACCAACTAGTTGCCAACCAGCGTCAAGTTGAACCAAGACCAGGGCGCTGATGATAATTGGCGCAATAATAAAGATTAGTTCGCTAATGACACTAGTAAGTCCCAAACCAAAAGATTCAGAGCTGTCTTTAGTTGCCTTGGCGCGATTGTTCAAATAAGAGGCGATAGGGCGGGGAATCCAAAGTACGGTTCCCTTTTCGCGGCGGTAGTAAAATAGCCAAACAGCTATGCCGACGCCAAACAGCAGTCCGCAGGCCATTGACCAAGCGATATCACTGGTCTTACTACCCATGGTGTCTAGCAGTACGATTGAGACGAATGATAACAGTAGTATGGTCATAACGCCGACCCCGATGACGAAACTGGTGGTTAGGCGCGCGACTTTTGCCTGAGAATGTTTTGCAATAATAGAATGGCCACTAAGCAGGGTCAAAACGCTGACACTCAGTTGAAAACTAGAGTGGATAAGAGCGGCTAAGGTGATAATTGCGAGTGAACTGGCGACGTCCATGATGTTTATTTTTTGTTTCCTCAAGCTAATTTATAGCATAACCGTAGTGGTTTCGTCAAAGTATAAGCAAAAAGGGTATTGCTTTTTTATAACATTTATGCTTAAATAGATACATTAAATAATAAAACAAAAAGAAAGCAAAAGAAAATGGACATTACCGAAAAATCAAGCCAAGTCGAATCGGTGACAATGAGCGACATTCTGCAGCTTAGCTGGGACCGCGAACGCAGCACTGACGAGCTGCTGGGCTTTATCGCCCGTCGCGAAGCAGCTATTGCAGACTTGTCTGACGAATAAACCCAGGCCTACGACTCAGCTAATCTGATGGGCGCATCTCTATTGGTGGTAAGATATTATTATGACCATACCGCGGCTTCAGGAATCACCTATTGACCATCATATTCAGGCGAAGATATTGCAGAAATTATTTTCTAGCGACTCGCCTGTTTCTTTTAGCAATTTAAAACCAGGCGACATCGAGAACAGCTTGTTTATGTATCATGTGCGCAAGCTTGAGGACCGCGGCCTTATTATTAGAAGTGATAAGGGGTTTAAACTGACGCCAGACGGCGCTCGGTGGGTTAACTTTAGCTCGCCGCAGACGTTAAAAAGTAAACTTGTTCCGCGCATGCCGATAAACCTAATCATTACGACCAAAAACGGAGACAAGGTTGTTGTGTCAAGGCGGACAAGTGCCGTCTCGCAGTATTTGACCCGCTTTTTGCTACCAAGTGGCTTTCATCAATACAACGTGCCAATTCGCGAAGCGGTAAAAACCATATGTAAATGGACTGTGGGCGCCACCACCGAGCTGGAATATATCGGTACTTACGAAATTATCTACAGATTTAAGGACGGTTATGTGCATCACTGGGTATTGCCTACTTTTCATGGCGTTATAGATGAAATCGCCTTGCCTGCGCAGGAGCATTATGAGCCATCGTGGGTGCCGATAAAAGAAGTTATCGACAATAAAGAAGGCGTCTACGACGAACCGTTACCAAGAGTGCTTGGTCAGTTTGCTAGTGGTGATAAGTTTAATCTGGAGACTATGATAATTGACCTTGATTAAGGTCAGGTAAAAACATTTTCACTTAACTATCTTTGCCAAAATCGCATGCTGAGAGCATGGAAAAAGAAGCGCTTGAACTATATGTAGCACACTATTTTGGCGATATACCAGCGGAAGGCAAGCAGCTAGACGCGTGGCCAAATCATTTAACTTTAGTGAAGCCTTTTAGGTTGATGGGCGGCCTTGTGTTGCAGGATGTCGTGGCGACGGTGAGTTCGGTAGGCGAAGCTCACGCTCCGCTTGTACTGAATCCCATTGGCATAGAAGATATGGGACCGTATGACAACGAGTCTGCCTTCAAGATTGAACGCACAGAAGCTCTTCATAAGTTGCATCTAGACCTAGTACATGCCATAGAGGGTCTGGGTATTTCTTTTACGGACAGGCGCTGGATACTAGGCGATTACAACCCACATTCAACAATAAAGGGCGATTTTGAGCTTCGGTCTAACGTCGTTTGCGACAGTATGAGCTTGGGCGCATGGTCTATGGGGCAGAGATTTGTCGCCAAAACTGTAAGACTAGGCGATGGGACGATTTAAAGAGGTCGTATGTTAGAATGAGCCTATGGAACAAACTGATATGAGCGAGCGATTTGACAGCGAAAAGTCCAAAATTAAGCGACTATTACTTGATTGTTGCGTGGATATTACGGTCTGGGGTATCGGTGACGCCAAGACGCTTGACCAACTGGTTAAAGAAGTTATTGATGGCGAATCTAGACTGCTTCGAAGTGAGAATGGCGAATTAACTAGAAGTGTTGAAGTTGTTCAGGGCGTGATTACTTATGTTGATGAAAACGGCGAGACTTTTCAGTTGGTTGAGGAGAAGCAGGTCTTTGGTGACGGTAGGGTGCGCGTTAGAAATCGCCTAATTGATATATCGGTTGCCGAGAAAATGAAACCAGATGAAGACCCGCGTGAAGCTTTGATACGTGGCTTGAAGGAAGAATTGGAAATTACGGAAGGTGCGCAAATCGCGGACAATCCAGAAGTTGATTCTAAAGACGAAGACTCGCTAAGTTATCCAGGACTCAGGTCGCAGTATCAGATTTATACTTTTGTCGTAGAATTGGATGAGTCAGCCTATAAACCCGAAGGCTACGCCGAGGTACAGGATGATAAAACTAATTATTTTGTTTGGAAAAAGATTAATTAGTAGTAGGGGTATAATGACACTATGACTGATTTGGAAGAACTACAGCGAAAAATAGTTGAGTTCCGTGACCAGCGGAACTGGAAACAGTTTCATAATCCCAAAGACCTGGCGATATCACTTAGTTTGGAGGCGTCCGAACTACTGGAACATTTCCAATGGAAGACTCCGGAGGAGATTGAAAAACATCTGGCCGACAATAAAGATGATGTGGCTGACGAACTGGCCGATGTCCTGTACTGGATTCTCTTGATTGCTAATGATATGGAAATTGATGTTATGGAGGCGAGTAAAAGAAAGCTGGCCGAAAATATCGCCAAGTACCCTATTGAGAAATCAAAGAACAGCCACAAAAAATACACTGAATTGTAGGCTTTATATTCTCCACGAAAAAACCCGGTCGAAGTGACCGGGACTTTTCGTGGTAGCACCAGGTAGGCTCGAACTACCGACCTCAGGCTTATGAGTCCTGCGCTCTAACCAGCTGAGCTATGGTGCCTCGTCGGAATGGACTCCAGGTTTTCGCAACAATCACAAGTGATTATTGCTGTCACCTTCCGTCATTCCTCCTCTAATTTTCGCAAACAGCTAAAGCTTGGTTTGTGAAAATTGGTAATCTCCGTACTGGTTACGAAGAAGTACAGGCACAATTGTACCAGATACGCCAATCGATTTCTAGGAGGGTTAAACAGCCTAAGTCGACTTCACTAGAATAGACTGAAAGCAGTTGTTACTATCGGACCATAAAGATTAGTTAAAGGAGGCGTATTTATGCAAAATAAAATCAAACAATTCCGTGATCCAATTTTAGCAACGGCGGGAGATGTCGTTGGTTTTTATGAGCGAGAATTTTATACATTCTCAAATTTCTCAAGTTTTCAAGTGGAGTGGCGTGGATACTTGTGGCCTACGTCGGAGCATGCTTATCAAGCGGCGCACTTTTTCGAAACGGCCCCCGAGTTGGTCGACGCGATTAAGAAGTCTCGTTCCGCGCATGAAGCATTCGTGTTGGCTAAAAGTAATACGCTTAAGCTACCAAAAAATTGGGAAGTAGCTAAAATAGGCATTATGGAAGACATCTGTCGTCATAAGTTGCAACAGCACGCCTATGTCCGCGAGAAATTACTAGCGACTGAAGACGTCTTGATAGTTGAAGACTCGCCAGTAGACAGTTGTTGGGGTTGGGGACCTGACCACCTGGGTCGCAACGAACTGGGTAAGATATGGGTGAAGCTTAGGAGTGAACTGAGGGCCGAGTCGTGAGCTATGAACCTGACGTGCACCCTGTTCAGATGACCATACTACGTGAACTATTGTTTGTTAACGAACTCAATTTTGGAAAGCTTCGTAAGGCTACGGGTGTAGAAAGTGATTCTTTTAACTTTCACTTAAAGCAATTGCTGGAGCATAAATATGTTATAAAAAATTCACCAGGGCGATACAGCTTGACGGCCATCGGCAAAACATATGCCAATAGAATGGACACGGAAGATGGCACCATCGAGAAACAACCTAAGTTATCGGTAGTTATTATCGTGGAAGACAAGGACGGTAAACAACTTTTTCAGGAGCGTCTTAAGCAGCCGTATTACGGATATTGGGGACATCCAACTGGCAAGATTCGATGGGGCGAAGCTATGATTGGGGCTGCCGCGCGCGAGCTAGCGGAAGAGACTGGGCTAGAAGCCGAACTTCGTGTGGCTGGGCTCTATCACAAACTTGACTACGATGAGGAATCTAAAGAGCTTCGTGAGGATAAATATTTTTGCATAATCCACGGCACTAATCCTAAGGGTAAATTGCGCGATAGCGAAGGTTGTCGCAACGAATGGCTTAACCAGGAGGAATTTTTACAAAAAGAAAAACGCTTTGGTAACCATGAAGAGACTAACAAAATTATCAAGCATCCAGAGCCTGTAATCGTAGAACGAGAATATTATTATGAACCGGGTCATTACTAGACGGGTGTATAATAAAAGTACTTCCACGCGATACTCACTGGTTCGCTTTACAGCGAATTAAGCGTCCCTCGCGAGCGGATTATCATTCATCGTCTTCGGATACTAGCTAGAAACGGGCAAGCAGACGGGCGAAAAAATCAGAAGCGTTTCTCTAATAATTACTAGAGGATATTTGCGATGAATGATGAAACTTTTTTGAATGAGAGAATTGATGTGGCGGCGGTTTTTGGCGAAGGTCTAAACCCTTGCCAACCGCTTAAATTTAGGCGGCCAAATGGGCGAGAAATTACGGTGACGGAAATTGGTCTGAGGCATCCGAGTACGAGAGGCAAAAGGCTGGTGCACATTTTTGACGTAACTGACGGGTCGGCCGATTATCGGCTGGAACTGGACGCCGAGCGCCTGACCTGGCACCTAACTTTTGAGGGCGATCATTATGATAACTAATGCCTGTTTTGATCGAGACTCCGGACGGCTTCATTTTTCGGGTCACTATATGGGGCAAGCGCCCATGGCGTTCGGCCTTCGCTACCGCTTCGCAAGACCTCAAAACGAACCGTCCGAAATCTCTCGAGGCTTGAATTTATGAATGATTATAACCAAGCAGGGCCGTTGATTATGCATGTTGATTTGAATTCGGCGTTCGCGACGATTGAACAACAAGCCAGGCCGAAACTACGCGGCCAGCCAGTAGCGATTATTAACCGTCGCACCGAGTATACCGCCATTGTGACGGCCAGTTATGAGGCCAAGGCCAGGGGAGTTAAAGTCGGCATGAAATTTATCGAAGCCGCTCGCCTAGCTCCAGGTTTGGTGGGGATTGAAAGCGACCCCGAAAAATACCGTTATGTCTATAAAAAGCTGACCAAAATTCTAGAGAGTTATTCGCCGAACGTCGTTATGAAGAGTATCGACGAAGGTTTGATTGATTTCACGGGCGTGCCAATAAAGATGAGCTTGGAGGAAATCGGACGCGAGATAAAACAGAGGCTCAAGACCGAGATTGGTTGCGCGATGATGTGTAATGTTGGTATTGGGCCAAACCGTTTCTTGGCCAAAACAGCGGCCGGACTGAACAAGCCCGACGGCATGGACGTAATTAACGGACGCAACTTAAGGCAGGTTATGGAAAAGCTGAAACTAACCGATTTGACTGGTATCGCCGTCCATAACGAAGCTAGATTAAACGCCGTCGGCATTTATACCCCATTAGAGTTTTTGGACGCTAACGAAGTGACTCTTCGAAGAATGGTTTTTGGTGGCGTCAACGGTACTTATTGGTATAGAAGGCTACGTGGCTGGGAGGTAGATGACAGAATTTTTGATATGAAGCGGGTAGGTCGGCAGTATGTTCTAGACGATAGGAACCTGACACGTCAACAGATAATGCAACGGTTACATACTTTGTGTGAATCGGTCGGGTCGCGTATGCGAAAACAGAACAAAGTGGCTAGGGGAATTTATGTTTACGCCAAAACCGGTAGTCATGGCTATTGGCACGCTTGTAAAGTTTTGCCACTCCCCTTTTATAGCGATAAATCTATTTATATGTTGGCAGCTCACCTGTTCGCCGGCGCTCCAAGTGACATAAAAGAGATTGGCGTTCATTGTTATAACTTGTCAGATGATGATAATCCGCAGACAAGCTTGTTTGGGGATATATTAGCCGTCGAAAAACAGTTGGTGAGCGCGATTGACGAAATAAACTCGCGCTACGGCGAAACGACGATTCATTCAGCCGACACTTTGAGCGCGGTTAAACTAGTTAAGCAAAAGATTCCATTTGGCAGTACCCGTCATCTATAAACCGACGTATACTAGAATTATGTCAAAGAAGTACGTGATTGCCGTAAGCGGCGGCGTTGATTCCGTCGTTTTATTACACATGTTAACCCGTTTGCCCGGCGTCGAATTAGTTGTGGCTCATTTTGATCATGGCATTAGGGACGATTCGTCATCCGACGCTTTATTCGTGGCGAATCTGGCTAGAAAATATGACTTGCCGTTTGAGTCTAAGCGCGAGGAATTAGGCAAAGGTGCCAGCGAGGACCAGGCCAGAACTCGGCGCTATGAATTTCTAAGAAATGTCGCCCAAAAACATAAAGCCAAGATTGTGACAGCTCATCACGCTGATGACGCCGTCGAGACGGTGGCAATTAACTTGACGCGCGGGACTGGCTGGCGTGGATTAGCGGTTTTGGATTCGGAAATCATCCGTCCACTATTAGATATGAGTAAGCACGACATTTTAGACTATGCCAAAAAACATCAACTAGATTGGCGCGAGGATAGTACGAACGCTAGCGACGACTATTTGCGTAATCGTATTCGCCAAAAAACGCATATCATTGAGGATGATAAAAAAAGACAAATTTTAGCTCTACGTAATCATCAGCTGGGACTGAAAAAGCAAATTAATGAAGAGGTTATTAGGTTAGTCGGTGAAGGACCAGACTATAACAGGCATTTTTTTATTCAGGCTGATCCAAAAACTGCGCTAGAGTGCTTGCGCTATATCACTCAGGCTCGTTTAACGCGGCCACAGCTTGGTCGGGTACTAATCGCGATTAAAACAGCCAAACCGGGCGCGACTTATGAGGCTGGAGACGCGGTAGAATTTCGTTTCACCTCTCGTAATTTTACGGTTAAGCTGGTAAAATAAGTTCAGTAAGTACTGCTTAAACCGTAGACCGAAAGGAACGATAATTCTTTATGGCAATGAAATCACCACTTCCTACTAACAAAAAGCCAAGCAACTTAATTCGCTTGAGCCTATTTTGGGCGCTTCTAGTATTCGGCATTCTAGCCGTTGTAGCCATACTCAACCCTCAGAGCAATCTGAAGGATGTCGCAATTTCTGATGTTATTAGTCGTGCGAACGCTGGTGAAATATCTAAACTTGAAATTTCTGGCAACAATATAAAAGTAACACCAAGAGGCAGCGATAAGCCGACTGAAAAATCTATCAAAGACGCTAACAGCAGTCTTCAAGACCAGGGTCTTAACAAAGATGCCAAGGTCGAACTGAGTGTAGTCGAAGAGTCAAAGACTGGTGCCGCCCTTTGGAATCTTGCCATCATAATTATACCGGTCGTTTTGATTGCGGCTATCTTTATGTTCATGATGCGCCAGGCTCAGGGGCAAAATAATCAGGCTATGGGTTTTGGTAAATCGAAAGCTAAGTTATACGGACAAGACAAAGAGAAAGTTACCTTTACGGATATTGCCGGCAATGATGCGGCCAAGCAAGACCTGGAAGAAGTTGTCGATTTTCTAAAACATCCCAAAAAATACGAAGCTTTGGGCGCCAAAATTCCAACTGGCGTACTTCTAATTGGTAACCCTGGTACCGGTAAAACACTGCTTGCGCGCGCCGTAGCGGGTGAAGCCAATGTGCCTTTCTTTTCAATCTCGGGATCAGAGTTCGTCGAAATGTTTGTTGGTGTTGGTGCCTCGCGTGTTCGCGACCTTTTTGCCAAGGCAAAAAAGAACGCCCCAGCAATTATCTTTATTGACGAGATTGATGCTGTCGGTCGTAAGCGCGGTAGCGGTATGGGTGGTGGTCATGATGAACGCGAACAGACCTTGAACCAGATTTTGGTTGAGATGGACGGCTTTGAAACTGGCGCTAACGTGATTGTCCTAGCCGCTACTAACCGTGCTGACGTTTTGGATCCGGCGCTGTTACGTCCGGGCCGTTTTGACCGCCGTACTGACATTATGCTGCCAGAACGCCGCGACCGTGAAGCGATATTAAAACTGCACTTCAAGAATAAGCCAACTGACGGTGGCGTTAATCTTGATAAACTGGCCGCAAAAACCGCTGGTTCATCAGGTGCTGATTTAGCAAATATGGCTAACGAAGCGGCGATTGTAGCAGCTCGTCGTAACGCTAAAAAGATTAGTAACGCTGATTTAACTGAGGCTTTTGAAAAAGTAGCGATTGGTCCAGAACGCAAGGCTAAGGTTATGAATGACCACGAGAAAGAATTAACCGCATATCACGAAGCTGGGCATGCGATTGTCGGCCATGTATTACCTGACAGCGATCCAGTTCATAAGGTGACAATTATCCCACGTGGCGCGACTGGCGGCGTAACCTGGTTCTTGCCGCCCGAAGACAAAAGCTATACAAGCGTGGTTGAGCTGAAAGATATTTTAGCGAGAGCGCTTGGTGGCCGTATCGCCGAAAAGATTATATATGGGCAGGACCGCATTACAACTGGTGCTGGATCAGACCTGCGTAAAGCTACTGAAATTGCTCGCGATATGATTATCGAACAGGGTATGGGATCGAAATTACGCGACCAAGTTTTCCACGATGATAACGGCGGCATAGTCTTTGACAAGATGACTCACGACCGACCATATAGTGATGATACGGCCAAGGAAATTGATATTGAAGTCGCCGACCTAGTAAAGGAAGCGGCCCGTCGCGCCGAAGCTGTTCTCGTGCATAACCGTGCCAGCTTGGACAAGTTAGCCAAGGCGTTACTTGAGGAAGAGACGGTTGAAGAAAACCGAGTAGTCGAAATCTTGAAAGATGCAACATTACCTAAAGAGGCCAAACTCTACTAGGCATAGGAATCTTGAATGTCACAAACAAAAAGCGCCGTCACTAGAGCCAACAAAAAACTGCCACTGAAGATGGCCGCAACTTTGCTGGCTGGATCAACACTGCTGGCAAGTGTCCTAGGTTTATTTCGCGATCGTTTGCTGAACGGGCTGTATTACGACACCTATCCAACAGGCATCGACGCCTATACGGTGGCTTTTACGGTACCAGACTTCATGTTCTTTATACTTGTGTCCGGCGCGTTAAGCGTAACTTTTATACCAGTCTTTAACCAACGCTTAGCAGCTGGTAACAAACAGTCGGCCTGGGAATTATCGACTAGTATATTAAATCTAATGGCTATAGTTACATTGATAGCCAGCGTTTTGATTATTATCTTTGCTGAACCATTAGTTAGGTACGTGGTCGGCCCAGGTTTGGATGAATCAAGCCGAGCACTAGCCGTCAGTATGATGCGAGTAGTGGCGGTCAACCCATTTCTGTTTGCTATCGCTACGGTCGTGGCCAGTATGCAACAGGCGATTGGCCGGTTTACCTTTTTTGCCTTAGCGCCAACAGTTTATAATATCGGCATCATTATCGGCATCATGTTCTTTACTGGCGGTGTTAATATCCTTGGCTGGCAAGTTTTCGAGGGCGGCATTATGGGCGTAGCCCTGGGTGTTGTGCTGGGCTCTATTTTGCAGTTGCTAGTCAGTAGCGTCGGTCTATTTGGGATGGGCTTTGACTATCGCTTCAAGATTTATTGGAAGAACAAGGGTTTTCGGCGCGTTGTCTCGCTTTTGCCTGCTAGGTCGCTTGACCAAGGTATTGATTACGTTAACAGTATCGTTGAAACAAACTTGGCGTCGCGTATGATAGCTGGTAGCGTGCGTGCTTATCAGCAGGCCTCGGCATTATCTTACGTGCCAATTAATTTAATCGGTGTGGCGATTAGTACGGCCGCTTTTCCAAAAATGGCCGAGCGATTAGGGCAGGGACGACCCGACTTATTCAAGAGTGAGTTGCAATCAGTTCTGCGGGTGATAATTTGGTTAGCTCTGCCCGTTACAGTCATTACGTTCTTTGGACGAGGCTATCTGGTGAACTTTATTAAAAACGGTGGTGATAGCGTTATGGCCAGCATCTTAGGAATCTTAGCGGTGGCTATTTTGTTCCGTTCAATTTATCACATTTCGGCGCGAAGCTTTTACGCTCAGCAAGATACTAAAACACCGCTTTATATATCGTTTGTAGCCATTGGACTTAATATAACGCTGGCGATTTGGTTTACGATGGTGCTGAGACTGGGTGTCTATGGTCTAGCTTGGGCGACAGCTATTGTCGCCTTTGTAGAAGTCGCGATACTATTTGTTATGATGTCGAGGCGCATTAATGGATTGTTTGATAAGAAGTTTGTACAGGCTGTCTCAAGAATGGTTAGTTCTGCTGGTTTTATGACCATTGTAACTTATCTTGCGGTTTTGGCTTTACCGCTCAACATTAATGACCATAGTTTTCTCGCCAGCTTTCCAAAATTTGTCTTGATTGTGGCTATAAGTCTTTCGTCCTATGGACTGTTTAGTTATATATTTAAATTGGAAGAAATGAAGCCGATTTTATCACAAGCCAGAAAAATCCTATTCTATCGAGTGCGTTAGCAAAATGAACCAAGACCATATTAGAAATTTTTGTATTATCGCGCATATTGACCATGGCAAATCAACCCTGGCCGACCGCATGCTAGAGCTGACCGGCACCGTTCAAAAACGCGACATGAAATCACAGCTACTTGATAGCATGGATTTAGAGCGCGAGAAGGGGATTACTATTAAATTAGCGCCCGTTCGAATGAAATATAAGGGCTATGATTTAAATTTGATTGATACGCCAGGACACGTTGACTTTAGCTACGAAGTTAGTCGTTCTTTGCAAGCCTGCGAGGGCGCGATTTTGGTGGTTGATGCCAGCCAAGGTATTCAGGCTCAGACACTCGCCAATGTTTATCTGGCGCTGGCGGCAAATTTGACGATTATTCCAGTGCTTAACAAAATTGATTTGCCGGCCGCTGATGTTGTACGAGTTAGCGCTGAAATTATTAATTTGCTTGGATGTGAACCAGAAGAAATCTTGCAAATTAGCGCCAAGACCGGACAGGGTATTGAAGAAGTTTTGGACGCTGTCATTGCGAAAACCGCGCCGCCCCATGGCGACCCGGTGGCGCCAACGCGTGCCTTGATTTTTGATAGTTATTATGACGATTACCGCGGAGTAATCTTGTACGTGCGTATTGTTGATGGCTCGATAAAAAAGGCTGATGTTATCGAAATGATTGCGACTAGCGCTAACGGCATAGCCTTAGAGGTTGGTGCCCTGAACCCAGTTATGCAGTCGGGCGTCGAATTAACGACTGGTGAAATTGGCTATGTTGTGACTAATCTGCGAACGACGCGCGATGCTAGGGTTGGTGATACGGTGACAACTAGGCGTTCGCATACCGATTCGCAACTGCCAGGCTACAAATTAGTTAAGCCGTTCGTTTATGCCGGCTTTTTCCCAGTCAGCAATGACGACTACCAAGATTTAAAAGATGCGGTTGAAAAGTTAAGTCTAAGCGACTCGGCCTTGCAATTTGAGCCTGAAAATTCACCAGTGCTTGGTTTTGGCGTCCGAATCGGCTTTTTGGGTTTGTTACATATGGATATCGTCCGCGAGCGTTTGGAACGTGAATATAACCTAGACCTGGTCGTAACAAACCCCTCGACTGACTACCAGGTCAGCTTAACCGCTGGCGATGAGCTTGATATCAAAAGCGCCAGCGAGTTACCCGATGTCAGCCGGGTACGTGAAATTCGTGAGCCATGGATAAAGGGTGAAATAGTCGTGCCGCAATCCTACATTGGCTCGGTCTTGCAGCTAATAATCAATAAGCGTGGCAAGCAGAACAATCTAAGCTATATCGATGAACAGGCGCTAATAAGTTTTGAAGCGCCACTTGCTAATTTGCTGACTGATTTTTACGACCAATTAAAGTCGGTAACTAGTGGTTACGGTTCTTTTAATTACGAACTTGATAATTATCGAGCCGAAGATTTGGTCAGGATAGATTTTTACGTGGCAGGTGAAATGATTGACGCGCTCAGTATTATGGCCCACCGCTCCGAAGCGCAGCGTTTAGGGCGAGAGATTGTCGATAAATTAAAAGAAGTTATTCCACGTCAGAATTTTCAGGTTGCGTTGCAGGCGGCAATTGGAGGCAAGTTTATTGCTAGGGCTGATTTGTCGGCATATCGCAAAGACGTCACGACTGGTTTATATGGCGGTGACGTTTCTCGAAAAAAGAAAGTTCTAGCCAAGCAAGCCAAAGGTAAAAAACGCATGAAGCGTTTCGGCAAGGTTGATATCCCGTCCGAAGCCTTTACTGTGATGTTAAAGCGCGATTAGGCTTTGGCAAGCGCGTAAAGTCTGATATTAAATGTACACGATTATTTATTGGTCGTTGGATTTGTGGTCTTTGTGGCTTTACTAATTCCACGCTTCTGGGCGCGACTTTGAGCGGCCTTATGTCCATACCGGCTCTTAAAACAGATGACCTGACTGGGCGCACCGGCTCAAGTGGTGTCTCAATCACATCAATAGCTGTTAGGTTTTCAAATGACAGGTTGTCTAGTAATAAACCGGGTTCATCAGTGATAAGTGATGACTTAAAGGTCTTATAATTAGAAACGCTTTGTTTGCGCTTAATGGCCGCGTGGCGTAGCGCCACAATGACGATTGATAGATTAAATAAAACGACGATAGGCAGAGCAACCAGTAGGCTGGTCAACAAATCAAAACTAAACGGTACAATCAAGCTAACTATCAAGCTGCCCAAAATAACCCATTTTTCATAACTCAGTAATTTTTTTGGAGGGAGTGGTTTGATAATATCTATAAAACTGATTAATAGTGGAAGTTGAAAGACCAACATAAACGTCACGATAATGTTAATGACAAATGTGAGATAACTGTCGGCTGAAATCAGCGCGCTCAAACCGCCAACTTGATAGCCACCAAAGAAATGTAAAGTACCTGGCAGAATGCACAAAAAACCGAACGCCGCCCCAGATATAGCTAAAATTGATGACATAGCCGATGTCAGATAGACACGTTTTAATGACAAGGTTTCTTTAAAAGCTGGTCGCACAAACATCACCATGTTATAAACAAGAACTGGCATAGCAATCGCAAGTCCACCGACTAAACAAATTCTCATCACGAAACCGAAACTACCGGCTGGACTGGTGTAATACAATGGTTCGCCAAGTGGTGAGCGTAAGATATTGATAAGAGGTTCGTAAAAAGCATAAACCACTCCACCGGCTGATACTAAAGCCAGAACGGACACTAATATGCGTTTTTGCAGTTCACGAATATGATCGGACAGCTTGGCCGCCGGCTGCGCTCGGCTAGTCGATCGCTTCATTCATGTCACCCCTTGTTATTTTTTTGTAGTTTTTTTCTCTGGTTCGTCGTCGTCACGGAAGCCTTTTTTGATTTCTTTAGCGGACTGACCGACGCCACGTGCAAGCTCTGGTAGCTTTTTGCCGCCCGTAAATAAAACGACTACGACCAATACAATTAATAGAATAAGCTCAAATTTACCAAGTCCCATAATAACAACTCCCTCTTTTAGTAATCTCTTTAAATATAAGCAAAATGATGTGATTATGCAAGTCTATTGACCGGAAATAAACTAAGGTCTTTAGCAGATAAGTAACTACAACTTCAGATAAAATTGATTTTTTGCTTAATTTAGCTTATGATTAATTCAAAGTTACCTCTTGAGGGTTTTAGGTAGGTATGATTAACAAAACTGCAATTCAAAAAATAAGCGACCAAGAAATGGACCGTAAGGCTTTTTTAAAGTACAGCGGCTTGATTTTGGTTGGGCTAGTTGGATTGAGGGGCGTAGTCGCTCTTTTAAACGGAGATGCAAAGCAGATAACTTATCAGCAGCCCGAAACACTAAACGCCAGCCCAAGGCGTTTTGGTAGTAGTAAATATGGAGCTTAGATAGTGGTTCAGCAAAGACTTCCAGCCGTTAACGGTGACGATGGCGCTTGGGGCGATATTCTTAATCAGTTCTTGTCAAAAGAACATTACAACACGGGCGCGGACAATGCCGCAAACGGTGGACACAAAACAATTACTGTTCAGGCTGGCGCGAATGGTGCTGGTACGGCCCCATTAAAATTTACGTCGGGATCTCTAATGACAACACCGGAAGCCGGTGCTGTAGAATTCTTAACTGACAAACTTTACTACACAACAACAGCTCCAACGCGCATGACAGTCGCGGCCTATCCCGCTTCAACTGGGGCAACAGGTGATGTATACTATAGAAGCTCAACCGGTGGTTTAACTGTATTACCCGTCGGTTCTGACACGTATGTTCTGACTCTGGCAAGCGGTCTACCAACTTGGGCACCGGCCGCTGGTGGAGGCTCAGGCTTGACACAGGCACAAATATTAGCAAGGCAAAGTATAGGATTTTAAACAATTATGCTATTAACTTCAACAAGCGACATTATAAGAGTTACGACCAGCGCGGCCACCGGAGTCACTATCGATGTTCAAGCAAACTGGGCTGACCAAACGACTACTGCCTTTACGCCAGGACGTACGAATACAGCTATAACTAATACGGCTGGTACGATTACTACAATCGTAGGTAGTCCGGCCGCATCCACTCAACGTCAAGTGAAAAGCATATTTATCACTAATGCTCACGCTACTCTTTCTAATGACATTATGGTTGAATATTTTGATGGTACTTTGTCGCCAGAGGTTTATTCACGTACGCTTCTTGCTGGTGAATCATCCGTCTATGATGGTACTAAATGGACACCTTATAACTCTGCGGGAACTCCTATAACGATTGCTTCATCAATCCCAGTGAATGTTCAAGTTTTTACAGCAAACGGTACTTGGACTAAACCAACCACTTTTACTCCGACTGTCGTATCGGTTAAGGTTTTCGGCGCGGGCGGTGGCGGTGGCGGTGGCGCTTCTCTTAACACTGCGGTAATTGCAAAAGGTGGCGCCGGTGGTGGTGGTGGTGCTTTTGTGCGTGAGGTTTATGCGGCATCAGATTTAGGATCAACCGTTGCGGTGACAGTTGGACTTGGCGGCGCAGCTGGTGCTCAAGGTGCGGCTGGTGCGGCTGGTGGTAGTGGTGGAATTGGTGGCACAAGTTCATTCGGATCATATGCTGTAGCCTTTGGTGGCGGTGGTGGTCTGGGCGGACAAACATCCTCTCTTGCTACCGGTGGCGGCGGTGGTGGGGGTACCGGAGGAGCCGGTGGTGTCGGATCGACAACCGTTGGTGCGGGCGGATTGCCCGGAACTTCTAACGTAACTGGGGTATGGGGTGGCCAAGGTTCACAAGGTACTATTACTGTGGTAACGACTCATAATGCTGAATTTGGTGGTGGTGGCGGTGGCGGTAGTTCTGCCCTGCCTGTTTCTTGTGCTGGTGGGGGATCAATTTTTGGTGGCGGTGGTGGTGGCTCGGGTGGACATCACAATACCACGCCTGCCGTAGTGGCCGGTGCAAAAGGCGGACTAGCTGGAGTTTATGTCGCAGGTACTGGTGCCGCTGTTGGTACTGACGGTGCAGCCCCAACGGCTGGTGCAGCTGGTGCCGCTGGCAACTCTACGGTCGCTGGTTCAGGTGGTGGTGGCGGTGGAACAACAGTCACAGCCTCTACATCTGGTGGTGCTGGTGGTGCTGGTGGCGCTCAAGGTGGCGGTGGCGGTGGCGGTGGTGTCGGTATGAACCCAGGACTTGGCGGTGCCGGTGGCATTGGCGGTGCCGGGGCAGTTTACGTTACTTGTTGGTAGCCATGATTAAACTAAGAAACTTTGTGGCCAGGTTGAAACATATATTGTATATAATCCCAGGCCTCGTCTTAGTATTATTGTTTACAGTTTTCAGTTTTGATCCCGTCAGTGCAATTAATCCAAACTTAGGCCTGACGCTTTCCCCCTTGCGGAGCGAATATAATATAGCGCCAGGGACTTCGCAAAATGGTGTCCTGACGGTTGTTAATAAATCTGATCAGCCAATGGAAGTTTCCTTAACCTCTGAAGAATTTAGGGTTATCAATCAACAATACGACTATGCTTTTAACGCTGATTCGAATTTGTCGGAATGGATAAAGTTTAATACAGGACAAGTTAGCTTATCACCGGGAGCAACCAAAACCATTACATACACATTGGCGGTACCTCTTAGTGCCGAACCAGGTGGCCGTTATATCAGCTTGTTTGCCAGCAACGATACCGAAAGTACTAATGGTGGCATAAGCTCGCGACAAAGGATTGCCTCGCTAATATATTTAACGGTAACAGGGGACGTGACGCGCGAAGGACACCTATTGTCGCTAAATTCACCTCTAATTATTGGCACAAGTGGTAGCTGGAGCGCGGTGCTTCAAAACACCGGTAGCACCCACTTTAGGAGTCGCTATAATATTGAGACAAAAACAATATTTGGCGGTCAAGTCTCGTCGACAACAGGTGAGGCTTTGATTTTGCCCGGTACGGTCAGGTCGCTTTCGGGAGACTTGCAATTACCGCGCTATCCAGGCGTCTACAAGCTGATTTATACGATTGGGCTTGGCGATACGCCAGCCGTAACTGTGACGAAGTATGAAATATATTTGCCAATTGTCACTTTTGCGATACTTGGGGCTATTGTAGTGTCGGTAGTTTTATTGACCATATTCATTAGGTCGAGGCGCCACAAAGTCTAGTCGGTTTGCGGAACGGCAGTATAAATTACCGTCGAAGTGTAGTTGCCGGCCGGCTTAGCTAGGTCAAGCTTTATACCGTAAGTGACGCTCGTGACATCGCCACTTGAAGCCGGCGTAGTGATTGACCTAATTAGGACATCGCTCAGCGTAAGACCAGCAAAATTAGTCGATGTGTCGGTGTTATAACCCCACGTATTAACCGCAAGAGAAGCCGGCGAAACGTTAGCCGAAGCCGGTAACAGTGTTCCTAGGTTATTCATATTAGTATCAGACAGGGCCCTGATATACAGTTTATAGCCTTTGACATCAGTTGAAGTTACTGTAATCGTACTTGTTCCAGTTGCAAGGACCCCGCTAGTCGTAGGTGTAATCGGGATTGTGATGTTGCCATTGGTTGCAATCGAAAGAGAGGTTTGACTACCGTATGGCACGACCGCGTCATAGACGCCTTTGCCGTAGGGCTGAGCACTACTAACTGGAGCAAAGATAATATTGATCAAAAATATGAGAATAATTGCTAAAAGTGATGTTGTTTTTTTCACGCTTATGTTATTATAGCACCAAGCTATAACTAGTGTGCAACGCACAGGAATAAAAACTTAAATGGCAAAAACAAACTTGGTATTAAAACTAAAGCGCACAGTATACATAATTTCGGCAGCGGCGATGTTGATGGTTTATTATCCGAGTGTTGCTTCGGCGGCTCAAATTACCACCCGAAAGGTAACCATTGGTTCATCGGCGGCCAGCGTCAGTACAACATACTTGTTTAATTTTACTGTACCGTCAGCAACGGTTATTAAGTCTGTGGGAGTTGCCGCCTGTACGACAGCCAGTGGTGCCTGTACGCCCGCGCCAGGTTTTTCTTCGGCCGCATCAACATTGACGACGCAACCATCTAACCTAGACGGTGCCGGTGTCAACACGGGTTGGATAGTAAGTGTTGCGACTACAACTGAGCTTCGCTTAAGCAAGTCGGGCGCCACTGTTGCGCCAACGGGTGCTCAATCGGTTGGATTTTCTGGTGTCGTAAATCCAAGTGCTACAAACTCGACATTTTACATGCGCATTACGACTTATTCTGATGCCGCCTGGACAACCGCGATTGATACTGGTGTTGTAGCGGCCTCAACCGCTGGGCAGATTACGGTTACGGCAAGTGTTGACGAGACGCTTAGTTTCACATTAGGCACAACGACCGTAGCCTTAGGAGCGCTTTCGACCAGCGCTACAGGTTCAGGCACGTCTAATATGACGGCCGCTACCAACGCAGCTACCGGCTATTCAATCACTGTTGCTGGTACAACTTTAACGTCGGGTAGTAACACGATTACGGCAATTACACCAACCGCGGCTGCTTCGGCTACGAACACTAAACAATTTGGTATTAACCTTATGAGTAACACGACACCATCTATTGGCACGGCCACTTCTGGTGGTGGTTCAGGTACGCCATCATCCGGCTATAATACAGCTAACCAGTTCAAATTTACCACAGGTGACACGGTCGCTTCGGCATCGCTACCAACCAACAGCAATACTTACACCGTAAGCTACATAGCGAATATTGATGGCTCGACGGCCGCCGGTGCGTATTCAACCATACTAACTTATGTAGCGACTGCTAATTTCTAGGAGAAAAAATGAAGAGATTAATTAACAAGGGATTATCAAGCTTGAAGGTTATGCGGGTTATTGCTTTTGCTATTGTTCTTAGTATAGCGCCATTTCTTGACTTTTCTGAGGCACATGCTACTCAGATAGCGACTCGTACTGTGACGCTTTCAAATTCAGCGGCTAGCGCCTCTGGCGTGACCTACTCTTTGGCATCATCGGCTTTGCCAACGACCGTAACACCCGTAAAATCAGTTCAAATTCAGATGTGTACGACGCCATCTGGTACCTGTACGCCAGCTCCGGGATTCTCGGCATCAAGCTCGACATTAGCGTCGCAACCAACCGGATTGGGTGCTGCCTCTGGCTGGACAGTTAACGCAGCTACAGCTAGTTCGCTACGTATTTTGAATGCCTCAAACGCTACTAATCCATCAGGTGCGGTTGCGATAGTCTGGAATGGGGCAGTTAACCCAACCGCCACCAACACTACCTTCTATGGCGTTATTACGACTTACTCGGATAGTACTTGGACAACCGCGCTAGATTCGGGTTCGGTCGCCTTAAGTACGGCTACGCAGATTCAAGTCGCCCTAAGCGTGGGTGAAACTCTGACTTTTTGTGCTGGTACTAGTATTACTGGCCAAAACTGCGGTACGATTGCAGGTAGTTTAGTTAACCTGGGATCAGGTTCAACTACATCAACAGTCAGCGGCACTTCGGTATTCGCAGCCTCTACCAACGGCGCAACTGGTTATTCGGTAACAGTCAGCGGCAACACTTTGACTTCTGGAGCTAATACTATTACGCCCCTTGCTTCTGGTGCTTCTTCGGCGATAGGCACGAAACAGTTTGGTCTTAACGTAGCTAGTAATACAACTCCAGCTGTTGGATCGGCCGTCAGTGGAACTGGAACAGCAACCGCAGCGGCGAATTACGGTACCACTAATACGTTCAGGTATGGCACTGGTGAGGCGGTAGCGTCATCTGGCGGTCCAACTAATGGCAACACTTTCACAGTCAGCTATATCGCTAATATTGACGGACTAACTCCTGCGGGAGCATATAATACCACACTGACATACGTTGCAACGGCAAACTTTTAAATGGTCAGCAAGCGCTTTTTTATAATAGTTTTTAGCTTAATAACCGCTATCGGTTTTGGTAGTTTAATAACATTGCCAGCTGGGGCTGAATCGGCCAGTGTTAATGCTGCCCAAGGCCTTGAAATTAGTCCAGCTTTGGTTGAACTAAATGCCGAAAAAGGCAAGACTTACAATATTCAATTAACCGTTACTAATGTTACGTCCAGCGATTTAGCATATTCTTCATCGGTTGACGATTTTAATTCTAAAGACGAAAGCGGTACACCACATATCCTGCTGGATAGTACATTGCCAGCGACAGCTTCAATTAAAAGCTGGGTGTCGACATTAGCTACCTTTAGTTTAAAAGCTCATAAGTCGCAAATGGTAGTTGCCCAAGTTAAAATCCCAAATGATGCCGAACCAGGCGGACATTATGGTGTAGTGCGTTTTTCTGGTCATGCTCCAGAGCTTGAGGATAGTGGCGTAGGCTTATCGGCAAGCGCTGGCGCGCTGGTTTTAATTAGGGTTAGCGGAGCTATCACGGAACAAGCCAGTGTCGCGTCATTCTTTACAGCCCGTAATAACAATCAGTCATCATTATTTGAGCAGTCGCCGATAACTTTTGTGGCTCGGGTTAAGAATGAAGGTAATATCCACGTCAAACCAGTCGGTAGTATTGAACTACGCGATATGTTTGGTGGATTAGTGAGTACTATGCCGATTAACGAAGAGAAATCTAATGTATTGCCGGATAGTACGCGTCGTTTTGAAACAACTTTTAATAAAAATTGGATGATTGGACGATATAGTGCTAGCTTGACACTGGGCTATGGCACAACGGGACAGGCCTTAACGGCAACGACAAGCTTTTGGGTAATTCCATACAAAGTTATTCTTGTCGCTTTGTTGGCTCTGGTCACTTTGGTATTTATCGCCACCAAGGCAATTAAAGCGTATAATGGTCACATAATTGCAAAGTCAAAAAATGAAAATAACAAACACAACAAAAAGCACGCCAAAAAAGTCTAGACAGCGTTCCAGGGCTACGATTTCTGTTAAGCTTGCTCATACTAAAACAAAAGGTCTGCGTCATTTACGGTTAGTTGAAGCCAAGCATACCGGTAAATTAATTCATCATCGTCATACGTCTCACTTAGCTTTAATGGTTTTGCTAGCTATTGTTGGCTTCTTTTTGTATATCAGCCAAGAGTTATTATGGGCGATACAAACGACCAGTAGTGGATCCGTTTCGGTTGGCGTGGTGGTGCCCGGTCCACCACCAAAAAAAGGCGCAATGATTAATTCACCTACAAAGAGAGCAGTATTATCTGCTATCAACAAAGTGCAGGTCGACGGCACATGTGAGTCAAGCTCGTTCGTCGTCGTTAGCAATAATAGTTCGCTTGCTGGATCAACGAATTGTTCAAGTGCCGGCGTATTTAAAGTTGAGGTTCAGATTGTCAGTGGAAAAAACGTTTTGACAGCCTTAAACTACGACAATCTTAACCAACCGGGCCCAGAGACGGAGCCGGTTGAGATTGAAGTCAAGCAAACGACTCCGATAGCTGAAGCTCCCGTACCGGATTTGCCAGAAAATCCGTCGATTATTCCTGGCGTAACATCTGGAATAACTAGCTGTGACGACTATAATCCCCAGATAAACTTGTCAACAGGTGGTCAGCCGCACATTATGGTAGTCTGTGTACCACGCATTATTGATTTAGTTTCAGCTCAAAAGATGGGTGTTTTGGTTTGGGGGGGAGAACCACCCTACGCTGTTCGCTTGTTGTGGGATGGTGATAAATCAGACACTTTGCTTAGTATGGAAGCCCCAGGTTATAAGTCGGTAGGCTTTAAATATAGCAAATCAGGCGTTTACAATGTGAGTGCCTATGTTGTCGACAATAAACATCAGACAGGGGTGGCTGCTACGAGTATAACTGTTAGCGGTCAAGCTGCCACGAAGTCAATATCTGAAATCCTGACCAGTTCATTTAATGATTCTTGGTTTTATACACCCGTACCACTTTATATTATGGCCGTAGCCTTGACTCTTGGTTTTTGGGGTGGTGATATCTTTGATAGGCATTTTGGAGCGCGTCGCCCTGGCCAGCGTTCGGGCCGTCGAGCATAGAACGCGTCTCTATTTACGACTTATAAAATCATACAGCTTTGTAATAATGTCCTTTGTAACGTTTTGAGCTGGCTGATTGCCGTCGATATCTATTAATAATCCAAGCTTGTTATAGGCATCTAAAACTGGTTCAGTTTTATTTTTATACTCCGCCAGACGAATATCAATGGTGGGGTTGACGTCATCGTGCCTATTGCCTCTGTCTCTTAACGATACGGCAACCTGCCAGCGGGATTTGACCGTATCTTCGCCAATATTTAGATGGATGACGGCCATCAGTGGATGACCAGATAACCGACAAGCTTCCATAACGCTGGTTTCTTCGCCAATCCAGCGACCAACCGAACTTAAAATTATTGGTCGGCCACTTAAACTTTTATGAGATAGGTTTGGTAAAACAAGCTTAATGTAGTCCTCGCTTGGAATAAGTTTGCCCTCGCTCATAATTTGTTTGACATGAGTTGGAATATTTTCAGAGCGCAAAATATCACCACCGCCTAATAGACTACCGTCCAGTAGGGTCGCAATTTGCTTACCCTGAGTGTCCTTACCAGCGAACGGTCGACCAAAGATGTTAATTGAACCAGATCCTAGCCATTTTTGAATTGCTTCAATTTTCTCTTGTTCTTGCATTGAGTCTAGTATAGCAAACAACAATCTCAGTTACCCGCCTAGTGACAATTATCACACATCTGTTAATTGATTGAATTATGCTCGTGTTTAGGATAAACTGATAATATATTTATTTGGAGTTCTGTCATTAACTTTAGACGCAAAACCAAGATTAGCGTAAAAGTTGCTTATTTAGCGGCGATTATTGTCGTTGTTCTGCAGCCACTTGCTTCATTTGCGATTCCAGCGCAGCCAACAAATCTTACGATTTCAGGCAATTCAACTCAACCGACATTATCGTGGGGTGCTGTCAGTAGCGAAACAACAATAGGTGATAAGTGGGTAAAAAAGCACAATTCAGTCTAGACAAGGGACGCTACGACCATGCTGCCGTTGTCTTTAACAACAAGCTTTGGGTGATGGGCGGATATGACGGATCTTACAATCTTCTTAACGATGTCTGGTCTAGTGCCGATGGGGTAACTTGGAATGAGGCTACGCCTAGCGCCGCTTGGTCAGCCCGCAGTAGCTATACTGCTACAGTCTTTAATAACAAGCTCTGGGTAATAGGCGGAAGTACTAATGACGGATACGTTAATGACGTCTGGTCCAGCACTGATGGAGTCAATTGGACTGAGGAAACGGCTAATGCCGCTTGGTCAGCACGTAGTAGCTATACTTCAGTTGTCTTTAATAACAAGCTCTGGGTAATGGGCGGAAGTACTAATGAAGGAGCTACAAATGACGTCTGGTCCAGCACTAATGGAGTCAATTGGACTCAGGAGACTGCTAATCCCGCTTGGTCAGCACGTTACGGTCATACTACTGTTGTCTTTAATAACAAACTTTGGTTGATGGGTGGTAGTGATGATACTTCTAATTCTTATAACGATGTCTGGTCTAGTACAGATGGGCTCAACTGGCATCAAGAGACGGCTAACGCTGGTTGGCTGGCGCGGTTATATCATCAATCTGTTGTCTTTAATAACAAACTTTGGTTAATAGGTGGTAGTGATAACAACTCTAATTCTTATAATGACGTCTGGTCCAGCACCGACGGAGTCAACTGGACTGAGGAAACGGCTAATGCCGCTTGGTCAGCACGTAATGGTCAAACAAGCATAGTTTTTAATAACAAGCTTTGGTTAGTTGGCGGCCTTACAGGGCTGGGGGTTGTTAACGATGTCTGGTCCAGCGCTGACGGTATATCCTGGGCTTTGACTGAGTGGTCAGCACGTTACGGTCACACAACGGTCGTGTTCAACAACAAATTTTGGATAATAGGCGGTAGTAACAGTGACGCAACTGTCAGCAACGATGTCTGGTCTAGTACCGATGGAATCAATTGGCATGAAGAAACCACTAACCCTGGTTGGGCAGCGCGTGCATATCATCAATCGGTTGTCTTTAATAATAAACTCTGGATTATGGGTGGATATGGCGAAGCTAACGTTTTTCTTAACGATGTCTGGTCTAGTACCGATGGAATCAATTGGCATGAAGAAATCGCTAACCCTGGTTGGGCGGCGCGCGCTGGTCATACGTCGGTAGTATTCAATAACAAGCTTTGGGTTATGGGCGGGTATAATGACGCAGAAATTTTAAATGATATTTGGTCAAGTACTGATGGAATTAACTGGATAGAGGAAGCCACTAACGCCCACTGGTCAGCCCGCAATGGCTCAACGACTACAGTATATAACAATAAGCTTTGGTTAATGGGTGGTATGACGAATGACGGATATGTTAACGATGTCTGGTCCAGCACAGATGGAATAAATTGGAATCAAGAAACAGCTAACGCCGACTGGGCTGCGCGAAATAATCATGCGTCTGCAGTATTCAATAGTAAGCTTTGGTTAATGGGCGGAGTTGACGCCAATTACAGTACGCTTAACGATGTCTGGTCCAGTACCGACGGGGTCAATTGGAATCAAGAAACAGCTAACGCCGGTTGGACTGCACGTGCAAGTCATACGTCACTAGTATTTGATAATAAACTCTGGATTATGGGCGGATACGAGTCTGGCGGAGTATTCAATGACGTCTGGTCAACGCCGGACAGTTCAACCTATCATTACAAAATATGCTGGGACACTGTTCAGGGAGGCTGTCGTAATACAGCTACGTCATCATCGCCATCATATACTTTAGGCTGGCCCTTAACTCCAGGGGTGTGGTATTTCTCGATAACGGCCATAAATAACCAAAACGAAGAATCTGTACTGGGCGACAGTACAAGGTTGGTAGTGCCTACAAATACCTTACCAACGGTAGCGGTTACTAAAACGCCAGCTGTTATTAGCGAGAACGAGGCAGAGCCTGAAACGCCATCTATGACCCATAGTACTAGTACCGATACTGACTCAACAACTAGTCCTGTAACTACAAATCAAGTAAACGACGAAAAGAACTCGACCGACAAGCAGACTAAAAGCACATTGCCTTTTGTAATCGGTATAATTGTAATTATTTTAGCGACAGGCTGGCTAATATATTATTTCGTGCAAAAAAGCCGAAAAATACTCTAGCTAGCACTCATTGACAGCGAGTGCCAAAGAAAGCTACAATATACTCATGACTGAGCGTCAAATACAGATACTAGCCGCGATTATTGAACAGCATGCCGAGATTGCCGCGCCAATTGGCAGTGTTATGTTAGCCAAGCTTTTTGGCGTTTCAAGCGCCACGATTCGTAGTGAAATGGCACGCCTGGAAGATATGGGCTTTATCGCGCAGCCACATACCAGCGCTGGTCGCATACCTACGGATGCGGGCTACCGATTTTACGTTAATACCTTGAATGAAGCTCATCTTAACGAGACTCAGCCATTAGCCTTGGATCGTAGCACTAGAGCGATTGAGACGCGTGTAGGCAACCAGTCCAGTAGAGCCGACCGAGCTATTCGTAGTGCGGTCGATAGTCTGGTTGAATTGACGCACAATTTGGGACTAGCAACCATCGGCGACGAACTATACCTTAGCGGTATCGGTAATCTATTTTCGCAGCCCGAGTTTATAGGTGGTAACCACGCTCAAGCGGTTGCCCGACTACTCGACAACCTTGAGCCATGGCTACGTGAGGCTGCTCCTAATGAGCCATTAAATGTCTTTATTGGTAGCGAAAATCCAATTGGCAAAAGTAGTGGCGCTAGCCTAATAATTAGCCGTTTCCGTTCACCATACAGTGACAATAGCTATATTGGCGTCTTAGGTTCGACGCGCCAAAGTTATGCCAAAGTTATGCATTTAGTACGCCACGCAGGGGCAATGTTAGAAGATACTTTAATTTCATAGGGGTAATCAGTAATTATATGACAGAAAAATCAAAGAAGACCAAAAAGGAAATTGAGTTTGAACAAAAACTAGGCGAGCTAACCGCTGATTTGCAGCGTACGCGGGCTGATTTTGAGAATTTTCGTAAGCGGACCGAGATTGAAAAGTCGTCTGCTCGCGAAGCCGGTCAGGCTAGCGCTATTATTAAGCTCTTGCCAGTAATTGATAATATTGAGCGCGCCATTACTCATATGCCGACTGACCTTCAGGATAATACTTGGGTCCAGGGTGTCGCTGGGCTTGTAAAGAATTTAGAGAAGTCACTAGAAAACCTGAATCTGAAACGTATCGATGCCAAGCCAGGCAGTATTTTTAATCCTGATTTACACGAGGCAATTTTGTTCGACGAAAGCGCTGAAGGCGACCACGAAGTTATAGCCGAAGAGTTGCAGGCTGGCTATACATTGAATGGACGTCCAATTCGTCATGCTATGGTCAAAGTCACCAGGCAGTAGCTGATTTAATGGGTTATAATGAAAAAGACTATTTAGCGTCTATTAAAATTGGTAATAATTATCGGAGATAGAGAATGTCCACAGAATCACTTATATTAGTAGTTAATCCAGGCAGCTCTAGCCGTAAATACGCACTATTCGCTGGTGGTAAAAATAAGGCAACCATTAATTTTGAATTTGTTGATAACCGTGTTTTTGGCAAGGTAGAGTATAACGGTAGCAAGTACGAAAAAGATTATGACGACCCGGACCTTGCTAATGTGTCGCGGTATGTTTTGTCGCTATTACATGAATATTCGATTATCGGACAAGACGATGTTCTAGAGGCAATCGGCATACGCGTGGTTGCTCCAAGCAAGCGCTTTGTACAAGACGAGCTGGTTACGAGTGATATAGAAAGAGACCTTGAAGCTGTTCAGCAAAAGGCGCCACTTCATGTCACAACGGTACTCGCTGAAATTAAACATCTCGAGAAGTATTTTCAAGGTGTCCCAATCATTACCATATCAGACAGCGCTTTTCATTCGACTAAACCCAAATGGGCCTGGCAATACGGTATTGACGTCGACGTCGCTGAAAAATTTGATATTAAAAGATATGGATTCCATGGCGTATCGGTTGGCTCGGTCGTCAAAAAGATGCAATCAAGTAATATTTTGTCGCCAAAAACAATCGTCTGTCATATCGGTAGCGGTAGCAGTCTGACGGCCGTTAGCGAAGGTAAGAGCGTTGACACAACTATGGGCTATACGCCACTAGAGGGGCTTATGATGGCGACACGTAGTGGCACGATGGATATATCGGCAGCCATTGCTCTCAAGCACGAGCTAAATTTAACCGATGCTGAACTTGAAGAGTATCTCAATAAAAAAAGCGGTTTACTAGGAGTTAGTGGCAGCTCCAACGATATCCGGCAGTTACTTGCGAGTGAAGAGCAGGGTGATGAACGCGCGAATTTGGCTCTAAAATTGTTTGTTTACCGTATTCAACAGGCAATTGGTCAGATGGCGGCCAGTCTTAGCGGCGTTGACTGTATTGTCTTTACAGCTACAATTGGTGAGCGCTCATCAATAATTCGTAGCCGAATCCTTGATGGACTAGGTTACCTAGGATTTAACTACGACAGCCAGTTAAATAACCAAACTTTTGAGCCAGTTGAACCAGTTAATTTGGCAAGTGGCGATAGTAAGCCTGCGTGGGTGATTTCCACCGATGAAGCAACCGAAATTGCCTATCGAGTTAGCCAATACGTGCAGAATATGAAGACGGCTCAGGCGTAAACTTACTAAAAAAGTTAAACCTGTCCCCTATTAGCAAAAAATAAATTAGCACTCTTGACACGAGAGTGCTAATTTATTTATAATGAAAATATTGGCAATCTAATACATAGAGTGCTAGAATTAAGTAAGATAATATGAATCTTTATAAGAATAGGAGATAAATAATTATGGGTAAAATTATTGGAATTGACCTTGGTACAACCAACAGCGCTGTGGCATATATGGTCGCAGGTAAGCCAGATGTTATTGCTAACGCCGAAGGCAATCGTACAACGCCAAGCGTCGTCGCGATTAACAAAAAAGGCGAGCGTTTGGTTGGTCAGGTTGCACAAAGGCAGCGAGTAACTAATGCCAGTAACACGATTTACGGTGTTAAACGTCTAATTGGACGCAACTTTAGTGATAAGGAAGTTCAGACCGATCATGACATTATGCCTTACGAGATTATTAAAAAAGGTGATGGCGTAGCCGTAAAGATGGGCGACGCTGATTATTCGCCAGAGGAAGTTTCAGCTATGATTCTTTCCAAACTAAAGGCTGACGCTGAGGCCTTCTTGGGTGAGAAAGTTACCGAAGCGGTCATTACTGTACCAGCTTACTTTAACGACTCACAGCGACAAGCCACCAAAGATGCCGGTAAAATTGCCGGCCTAGAGGTTAAGCGAATTATTAATGAGCCAACCGCCGCCGCCCTTGCCTATGGACTAGAAAGCAAAAAGGATGAAAAGATTGTTGTCTTTGACCTTGGTGGAGGTACTTTTGATGTTTCCGTCCTAGAGCTAGGCGATGGTGTTTTCGAAGTTAAATCAACCAACGGTGATACGCATCTTGGTGGTGAGGACTTTGATAACCGCATCGTTAACCACTTCCTAGATGTCTTCAAAAATAACGAAGGTATCGATTTAAAGAGTGATAAAGCGGCTATGCAACGTCTAAAAGACGAAGCTGAAAAAGCTAAAAAAGAACTATCGTCTACTAATGAGACCGAAATAAATCTGCCATTTTTGACTGCCGACGCCGAAGGCCCAAAGCACTTCGAGTACAAATTGACTCGCAGTAAATTAGAGGAATTGGTCAAAGATTTAATTGACCGTCTGGCTGAACCTGTTGAAAAAGCCCTCAAAGACGCTGGCCTTAAAGCTAGCGATATCAATGAGATTGTCCTAGTCGGTGGTATGACACGTATGCCAATTGTTGTCGAGAAAGTCAGAGCACTCTTTGGTAAAGAGCCTCTAAAGGGAGTTAACCCAGACGAAGTCGTGGCTATTGGCGCGGCTATTCAAGGTGGAGTTTTGGCTGGTGATGTTAAAGACGTGCTACTACTGGATGTTACACCGCTGTCACTTGGTATCGAGACTATGGGTGGTGTCGCGACAAAATTAATCGAACGTAATACGACTGTACCAACCTCAAAATCCGAGACGTTTAGCACTGCCGCTGATAATCAGCCTCAGGTTGAAATTCACGTTACTCAAGGTGAGCGCGAGCTGGCCGCTGATAACAAATCACTTGGACGGTTCACCCTAGACGGTATCGCCCCTGCGCCTCGTGGTATTCCGCAAATTGAAGTTACCTTTAATATTGACGCTAACGGTATCTTAAACGTTACGGCCAAGGATAAAGGTACCGGTAAAGAACAGAGCATCACTATCTCAAATAGTGGTAATTTGTCAAAAGAAGACATCGAAAAAGCCGCCAAAGACGCCGAGGCGCACGCTGACGAAGACAAGAAAAAGCGCGCAGCAATCGACGCTCGTAATGGTCTAGAAAGTGCTATTTATCAAGCTGAAAAGATGCCAGATGAGTTTAAGGACAAGATTAGTGATGAAGATAAAAAGGTTATCCTGGATGCTGTCGAAGAGGCCAAAAAGCATAAAGATAGTGAAGACAAAGACGAGCTAGAAGCGGCCCTCAAGGCGCTTAATGACGCGATTATGCCAATCGGTGCCAAGATGTATGAAGCGGCTTCAAAGGATGAGGCATCTGCCTCTGAAGGTGAAACTAGCGAAGCCAAGAAGGACGATGAGCCAATTGAGGGCGAAGTCGTCGACGACAAGAAATAAGCCAGTTTTAATCTGTTTGTGATATATATCACTTCTCACTACTGTTTTATATTCAAAAAATGCGCTATAATAGTAATACATTATAACCAAAGAGGAGGAACAGAATATGGGAATCATCGGATGGATAATTCTAGGTGGACTTGCGGGATGGGTCGCATCAATGATAGCTGGCAACAATGCCAATCAAGGCTTGTTCGGTAATATCGTTGTAGGTATTATTGGCGGTCTACTGGGCGGTTTTATAGTTGGACTCTTCGGAGCTGACGGAGTAACTGGATTTAACCTATGGAGTTTCGCCGTTGCGCTACTTGGCGCCGTTGTGGCTCTTTGGGTTTGGAAGATGGTTTCTGGTCGTCGAACAGCGTAGATAAGACTTTTAGTAAATTAGCACTCTTGTAATAGGAGTGCTAATTTTATATTATAGATACAGATGAATAAACGTGATTATTATGAAGTTTTAGGTATCAGCAAAAACGCTTCCGCTGATGAAATTAAAAAGGCTTACCGCAAGGCCGCCGTTGCTCACCATCCTGATAAAGAGGGCGGTGATGAGGCGAAGTTTAAAGAGGTTTCGGAAGCTTACGAAGTCTTAAAAGACAGCCAAAAGCGTCAACGCTATGATCAATTTGGTCATGCCGGCGTGGGCGGTAATGGTGGTGGCTCGGCCGGTAATCCATTTGAAGGCTTTGGCGGTTTTGGTGGTCAGAATGTACACTTTGACTTTGGTGACGGCGGACTTGGCGACATTTTCGGCCAGTTTTTCGGCGGCGGTAGTAGCAACCGACGTGGACCACAGCGTGGCCGCGATGTCGAAGTTAGCTTGCAATTAACTTTTGAAGAAGCGATCTTTGGAGTTGAAGAAAAAATTGAATTGGATATGGACGATGAATGTAGTCATTGTCACGGTACGACAGTCGAGCCAGGGTACGAGATGAAGACCTGTCCAACCTGTAAAGGCGCTGGACAAGTTAACCGCGTTATGAACACGATGTTTGGTCAGATTCAACAAAACGTAACCTGTGAAACCTGTGGCGGTCGCGGTAAAGTGCCTGACAAGGTTTGTACTGTCTGTCGTGGCAAGGGTACGGAGCGTCGCAAGCGCAGTATTAACCTCAAGATACCAGCCGGAATTGATGACGGCGCTACGATTCGCTTGAATGGTCATGGTGAAGCGGTAGGTGGTGGTCAAAAAGGCGATCTATATGTTCATATCCGCGTCAAAGCTCACAAGCGCTTCACGCGTGAGGGTGACATTATCCTATCGGAAGAGCATATTGGCATGGTTGAGGCCGCGCTTGGTACCGAAATTGACGTAGAGACTGTGGATGGTCATGTTCGGATGAAGGTACCCGCTGGCACCCAATCTGGTACCGATTTTAAACTATCTAACCACGGTGTTCCGCACGTCCGGAGCGACAAGCGCGGCCCGCACATCGTCAGTGTCGTTGTTGATATTCCAACCAAACTCAGCCGCAAGCAAAAAGATATTCTAGCTCAGCTTTAGCCGACCTGTTTAATAGATTGACTATTTTAGCCATAAGTGCTATAATATAAGCAATGTTTGATTTAGAAAAGAAAACACCAGAACAGATTATTGGATACCAAAATACCAATAGTGCTTTTTCAGATTATACTCGTTTCGAAGACGATATTTCTAGACGAGAAAGAGCAAAAGACGATTTTATCAATAATCGTCAGTACGGGCCAGACTATCAGTACCCTTCGCTTGATTTTTTGATTGATCAAGAAGCAATTACTCGTAAAAAAGCCGATATCTATGAAGCCGTTATGGAGTTACATGTGGCGGTAGAAAACGGCAGTATTAATGCGGCTGAACTCCAGCTTTATCAGGAGTATCACGACAATCGTTTAAGGAAAATTATGCTTGTTGAGGCAGCTCGTGACCTAACTGGTCACTTAAGCTCAAGTAGTTACGAAACTAGGAAACGTGCTTTTGCAGAAATTAACGAAGAGGTTTATGGACCCATGAATGGATCGTACTACATGGGTATGGTCGCCACGGAAAAAAGAACAGTGCAATCGTTCGTACCGTCTACCGAAAAGGCTTCGGCTATAAAATCGGATTTAGAGAAAATGATTGGAAGTATTGATACCGCTGACACGACTGAGCCAGAGTTGCTTACATCGGCTGAGATTCAAACGCTACATGATTTTGTTGTGTCTAAGTACGCGAATGTACTTGGTGTTGTTCCAGATACGGCCGACGACGTCTATTACGACGCCCCACAGTGCGCTGACATTATGAATGCCGCCCTAGCGGCCGGCAATTTAGCGGATGATGGCTGGAAGGTTGCTATTGACTCTCTAAAATCAAACCCAGCTACTAATGGAGCAAAAAAGACCATTTCCTTACCTGCTAACACTAGGCGTAATGCGAGTGAACTGAAACGTTTGATTATTCATGAACAAGAAGTTCATGCGAGGCGCTCACAAAACGGCAAAGAGTCGGGCTTTAAGCCACTACAATCTGGTACGGCTGACTATGCCGACGTCGAAGAAGGTTTTGGCGTATTGATGGAGTGCGCGGTTGCTGGTACGCTTGATAACCCGTCGTTTGATCGTGCCCGCGATAGATATATTACCGCAGGTCTAGCCTTAGGAATTGATGGAATAGAGCGCGATGCTAGACAAGTATATGAAGTTGTTTGGCGTCTAATTGCTGTTCGTGGTGCCGTGGACGGAGATGTCTCTGACGAAATCATCGCAACAGCGAAAGACCGGGCTTACTCTCACATCGAGAACGCTTATCGGGGAACACCATTCACGATGCGCGGTGTAATCTACATGAAGCTAAAGGTATATTACGAGGGTCTAGCTAAGAATACTGAATACTTCCGAGATAATCTTCAGTCACTTGAATCGGCGATTAACCGCGCTATGATTGGTAAATATGATCACACCAGCGATGTCGAAACTGATTTAATAGCCACCGCAATTGCCAAGAGGAATGATGGTTAAGATGGCTATAGTTGATATTATCGGTACAACGCAATATGTTCGCTTGCCAAAGCATTCTTTTGTTGATATTCCGGCCAAGATTGATACCGGCGCTGACGACTCGGCTATTTGGGCGTCTGAAATTAACGAAGCAGATGGTCTGCTGTCGTTTAAATTATTTGCGCCAGCTTCAGTTTTTTACAGCGGCGAGATTTATTCGACATCAGATTATCAGGTGGCGATTGTTAAAAACTCTTTCGGAAAACGTGAATATCGCTACAAGGTCAAACTTGCACTGGAAATTGCCGATAAACTATACGATGTAAGCTTTAATCTAGCGGACCGTTCACAGAATCGTTATCCAATTCTACTAGGTAAGCGCTTTTTGAAAAATCGTTTTCTAGTTGATGTTTCAAAGAAGAATGTCGCCGGCGGTCAAGCGACGCCAAACAAGCCGATCATTATAATTACTTCTCGTTTTGACGACGATACTAAAGCCTTCTTCAAACTGATTGATAAACAGGCTGAATCGGAGATTATTACTGAACGTTATCGTAATTTACATTACGAAATTAATGAAAACGGCAAGCCAATCATTACGCTACCAGATGGTCGCGATATTGCTGAGGCGAAGGTTATATACTTTAAGTCACACATGCTTTTTCCAGAACATGCGGCCACTTTGGCTCAGTATCTTAAGTACAAGCACGTGGCATTTGTAGACCGTGAAGTTGGAGATTTTGTATCACGCTCCAAACTTAGTGAGCTATTTATATTGGCGACCAACTCTATCCCAGTGCCGCAGACACTAGTTATTACTGGGCGTGCCGACGTGCCGACTTATACAAAACTACGGGCAATATTTGGGGATAACTTTGTCGTAAAGGATATTTATGGTAACCGCGGAAAAAATAATTTCATCATTAAAAACCAAAAGTCTTATGACGAGGCTTGGTCGCGTCTTATCGGCGTAGATACTGTTTTAGTACAGCGCTACATTGAGAATGAGGGCTTTTTACGAGTCCTATTAATGGGTCAACAGGTCGTACAGGTAATTAAAAGAAGTGCCACATCACATCAAGACCCATTAAAAGCCCATCTTAACAAGCCGTACGGTGGCGCTAACGCGGTTGAGCTGTCTGTCAAAGAGTATGACTCATTGGCAATCAAATTGGCACGTAAGGCTTCCTTAGTTACTAGACGTAGTATCGTCGGCGTTGACTTAATTCAGGACAAAATCAGTAATAAGTGGTATGTTTTAGAAGCAAACTATAATCCAGAAGTTGTTCGAGGTATAGATATACCAAAGAGGGCAAAAGGACTAACGCGGTTCCTTGAGTCGGATAATAAGTAAAGGAAATAATTATGAAAATTGCAATTCTTTCAAATGGACCAGGTAACTATTCAACTAAACGCCTCAAGGAAGAGGCTATTAAACGTGGCCATGAAGTTAAGATTATTAAATACCGTGATTGTTATGCATCAATTGAGCAAAATAATCCGACAGTTAGCTATCGTGGTGAAGATTTAGGCAAATTCGATGCTATCATTCCTCGCATATCAAGTAGTATGACCCGTTACGGTACTGCCATTGTTCGTCAACTAGAAATGCAGGGCGCCTATACAGTATCAAGTTCTATTGCGATTAGTCGCTCGCGCGATAAATTACGTAGTATGCAACTACTGGCGAAATCTGGTGTTGGAATTCCAAAAACAGTTGTATCTAGGAATACGACTGACATTGATGACTTACTTGAGCAACTGGGTGGCATGCCTGTAATTATTAAGCTTGCTCGTGGTACACACGGAAACGGCGTAGTCTTGGCCGAGACTAAAAAGGCGGCTAAATCTGTTCTACAGGCGTTTTATCTAACCAACGATGACGGTACTAACATTTTGCTTCAAGAATTTGTCAAAGAGTCCGCCGGAACTGACATTCGTGCTTTCGTTGTTGGCAGTCGAGTTGTGGCAAGCATGAAAAGACAAAGTCTAGACGATGATTTTCGGTCCAATCTGCATAAAGGCGGCGAGGGAACTAAGGTTAAGCTTACCGAGGAAGAAACAAAGGTAGCAATTAAGGCCGCAAAGGCCATGGGACTAAATATTGCAGGTGTTGATATGATGCGTAGCGAACGTGGACCGCTAGTTCTAGAAGTTAATGCTAGTCCAGGCTTTGGCATCGAGAAGGTTACGGGTCGTGATGTTGCTGGGGCGATTATCGAATACGTTGAGCTTAACGCTAAAAGGCGTAACAAGAAAGATAAAGTCGGCGCCTAAATAATCCTGCTATAATGATGCTTATGATAATCATCAGGGCATTATTATGAAGCGCGCTAGCAGTGTTGGTTTAGCTGTTATTATAATTGGCGTCATTGCCTTGGTTTTGGCCTCGGCTGTTCTTATTGTGTCGTCCAGGCTGCAGTCACGGATTTCTCTGAACGTTGGTGATGGTGTATTTACCGCCAAATTAGCCAGTACGCCGTCGCTCCGCGATAAGGGTTTAAGTGGTGCAACTAGTTTATCTCACGACCAAGCCTTGATATTGGCCTATCCAAGTGACGGTAAATGTCCGATTGACATGAAGAATATGAAGGTGCCTCTAGATATTTTGTGGTTAAACAATGACAAAAAGATTATCTTTATAGTCAAGAATGCTTCGGCCGATAGTGTCGATACCTTATTTACACCTAAGTCAGAGGGGCGATTTGTTATTGAACTGCCAGCTGGGTCAGTTGACAATCTAAATATAAGAAGTGGCTATTCGGCGGTCTTTAGTATTGACGGGGAGAAAATAAAATAATGAGCGTTGTTTTAATTTTTGGGACGCTGGCGGTAGGCTTGTTTATATCAGCCTATATAACAAAGCGCCGCTTTGGTTTACTTGGTTTAGCTTTGGCGGCTGGGTCTATATTGAGTGGTTTATGGAGCTATGACGCCGACCTAGTAGTTGGCGCCACGGGATTGTTTCCTTCTGGACCACTAACTACGGCGATAACATTATCGCTGATTGTCATGTTGCCCGCGGGAATTTTGCTGTTTCATGGTTACACATACAAAAGTGCTTTGGGACGAATCGTTGGGGCGCTACTGTTCACGCTACTTTCTTTGGCGTTTCTGGTCGAGCCACTAAGTCATACTTTAACTCTCGAGGGCTTTGGTATCGATGTTTACAATCAGTTGCTAAATAATAAAGATTTGATTATTGGTGTTGGTTTAATATTGGCCGTAGTCGATCTGTTCCTGACTAAACCGGCACATCTGGCGAATAAAAAGTCTAAACATTGACAAACCACCTCTATAAGTGGTACATTTTCTAGAGTTGTTTATCAACTGTTGTAGCTGTGGGTCCATAGCTCAGCTGGTTAGAGCACCTGCCTTTTAAGCAGGGTGTCGTGAGTTCAAGTCTCACTGGACCCACCAATAAATAGTACTCACCATGTGTGGGTATTTTTTATTTAGCGCGAATTTATTATACTGGCCTCATGAATTGGTGGGTGCTACGCCGTCAACCTCATGTGTCGTGGCTGATTGCAATCTTATGTACAGCTATTTTAGTTGGAGTCTACTTGGCTAAGTACGTTCAAGTACCAGAATTTGGCTCGTTACCTTTTATGCTGGGCGCAATTCTACTTATCATAGTAAGCATGTGGCGCCGTTTCATATACTTGATACCATTAATTATTCTCGGCGGCATAGCAATAGGGCTGTGGCGGGGAACGATTCAGAATAATGATTTGGCGGGGATGAGAAATCTATATGGTTTTGAAGTAACTATATCGGGACGGGTTACGGAAGATGTCGATAGTAATACGGAAGGTCAGCTGACTGTTCGACTGGATAGCCTTAGTATCGGTAGCCAGGCTTTGCCGGGCTCGTTGTGGGCGACAATTAATAGTGGAACGGACATTAAACGTAGTGATATTATAAAAATCAAAGGCAAGCTGGCTGAAGGTTTTGGAAGTTTTGCTGGCACAATGTACAGGGCGCAATTGCTACAAATTCAACGACCACAGCCGGGTGATGTCGCATTAACGGTGCGCGATGGCTTTTCCGATTCAATACGTCGGGCGATTCCTGATCCACAAGCTAGCCTTGGGATCGGATATCTGGTCGGACAAAAAAGAGCTTTGCCGTTGAGTTTAGTTGAGGCTCTTAAAATAGCTGGACTAACGCATATCGTGGTAGCTAGCGGCTATAACTTGACTATTTTAGTACGATTGGCGCGCCGGCTGTTTGAGAAAATATCAAAATATTTAGCAACTTTGTTTTCAGCACTTATGATTGCGGGTTTTATCGCCGTTACCGGACTCAGCCCTAGTATGACCAGAGCTGGTTTGGTGGCTGGCTTAAGTTTGGCTGCCTGGTATTATGGCCGACGCTTTCATCCGCTGGTGCTGCTGCCAATGGCGGCCGCAATTACGGTCATCATTAAGCCCAGTTATATATGGGGAGACTTGGGCTGGCAGTTATCATTCGCGGCCTTCGCTGGGGTGATGATTTTGGCGCCACTTTTACAGAGCTACTTTTTCGGCAACGAAAAGCCAGGTTTTATTAGGCAAATCTTGGGCGAGACTATTTCAGCCTTGATACTAACAGCCCCAATATTGATTAGCGCCTTTGGACAAATATCTAACGTTTCGATAATAGCGAATTTACTGGTCCTGCCACTGGTGCCACTTGCCATGTTACTGACGTTCATCGCTGGCATTGGCGGGTTAGTGGTGCCATCGGTCGCGGACATAATCGGTCTGCCGGCCAAGTGGCTGTTACAGTACATGATTAGCGTAGCTGACTATTTATCAAAACTACCCTGGGCGGTAAGCGAGCTGGCAGTTTCGGGCATCGCGGCTTCAATTTTCTACGGAATAATTATCGGAGTCTGCGTATATTTATGGCGCACAACCAAATACGACCTGAGAGACGCCAATATCGTCGAGTAATCTGTTATAATAGACTTAATTAGATAGTCAGCGGAGAATTCTTATGTCTGGACACAGCAAATGGTCAACTATTAAGCGAGAAAAAGGCGCCAAAGACGCTAAACGTGGCGCTGTTTTTACACGAATCGGTAATCTTATTGCTATTGCCGCGCGTAGTGGCACCGACCCTACGATGAACTCGACATTATATATGGCTATTGAAAAAGCAAAGCAGGCTAATATGCCGGCAGCCAATATTCAACGGGCAATTGATAGAGTAGCCGACAAGAACGCCGCTGTCTTGGAAGAAACTACCTACGAGGGCATGGGTCCAGGCGGAGTCGGTATTATTATAGAGACCGCAACCGATAACAAGAACCGTACTTTTCCAGAAGTGCGTAGCGCTCTAACTAAAAATGGCGGGCGAGTCGCCGATGCCGGCAGCGTTATGTTTCAGTTTAGTCGTAAAGGCGTAATTAGGGTTAATGAGACAGGTGAAGACGCGCTACTGACTATTCTTGACTGTGGCGCCGAAGATGCTGTCGAAGAAGACGGCGAAACTATCGTTTATACCGAACAAAAGGATCTTGCCAAGGTTCGCCAAGCCATCAAGGATGCTGGGTTGACGGTTGAAGATGCTGAGTTGCAATATGTGCCGAACTCACATGTCGTTATTGACGATCCAGAAGTCGCCCAAAAGGTTATAAAGATTATGGACGCGCTCGATGATTTGGACGATGTCGTAAACGTACATACAAACGCTGACATCACCGCCGATATTTAGTTATTGTACTTCATAAAAACTTTTTGTATTATCTTAAGTATATGCGTAAGCGTATTGTAGTGGCGATGCTTGCACTATTTTTTATGGCTATTTATGGGTCCACTGCTAAAAGCGCCTTTGCGATAAGTCAAAATATTGTTATCAGTCAGATTCAAACCAGAAGTCTGACGTCAACTTCGGCCTCTGATGAGTTGGTCGAGCTATACAATAATTCCGACAGTGACATCGATATCACTGATTGGTGCTTAAATTATGGCGAATCGGGAACGACGACAGCTACTAAAACACTGAGTTGTTTTAGCGCTATTGATGGCACGAGCAATCGAGTTATGGCCACCGCGCGCTCTTATGTATTGTTGGTTTCGAAAGGTTTTGCCGATTCCCATTCTGGATTTAAATATGACGCCATATTTTCGAGTGGTTTAAGTGATAGTGACCGTTGGATATCATTAGTTAATCATGGGACTGTTGTTGACAAAGTTGAGTGGTCTGGTAATGGGGTGGCTTCAACGACAGCGGAAGGCTTAAAAACAGCGCCATCACCGACGTCGACGCAACTAATTCAACGCAAGATTTTAGAAAGCGGCTATCTAAAAGATACTGATAATAATTTTGATGATTTCGAGCGAGCCTTACAAAGAGCGCAATATTTTACTGGTTCGGTATATGAACTGGATGACGTATGTATAAACATTGCTGGTTTTCAGTCGAGCGCGCCGCCGAACTACACGGTTGATAGTAGTGGTAATTGTTTACCACTACCAATTGATGTTTGTAAAAACTTGGATGGTTTGCAAGTCTCTTTGCCATCTGGCTATGAATTTGATAATGACGGTTTTTGTCAGATAGATATCTGTAAAAACATCGTAGGATTGCAAATAACAATGCCTGTTGGTAAGGATTTGGATACAAATAATAACTGCGTCGACCATGATGAATGCTTAAATATTCCAAACATTCAGCTTGTTGTGCCTGATAATTTTGTTAGTGATAAAGCTGGTGGCTGTTTGCTAACTTTACTAAATCTGAAAATTACTGAATTTTTGCCGAACGCTAATGGTGAAGATAGCGGACATGAGTTTATTGAAATATATAATCCAAATGATGTTACGGCTGATTTATCATATTACTATTTTCAAGTCGGGACAGATGATACGCAGTCCTATACTTTTCCAGAAGGAACCAGCCTAGAACCGATGCAGTACAAAGCTTTTTATAATGACACAATAGATTTTACTTTAGCAAACACGACTGGTGCCGTTCGCTTATATAAGTTTGATAATTCTTTAATTGACAGCAGCGCAACTTATAGCCAAGCCGGAGCGGACATGTCATGGGGAATTATCAATGGCGACTGGCAATACAGCAATCAACCGACGCCAGGAAGCGCTAACCAAGTTTCACTTGTTGAGGATGACGAAACGACAAGTGAACTGGCGCCGTGCGCGCCCAACCAATATCGTAACCCCGAAACAAATCGTTGCAAGTCTATAGCAAGTGCGACATCAGTACTAATACCATGCAAAGACGGCCAGTATAGAAGCGAGGAGACTAATCGTTGCCGCAGTATTGCTAGTGATGCAAATAGCTTGACGCCCTGTGGTGTTAATGAAGAACGTAACCCCGAGACTAACCGCTGCCGCTCAATACTTGGTGCAACCTCAACGTTAACGCCGTGCGCCGAAGGTCAGGAACGTAATCCTGAAACAAATCGTTGCCGAAATATAACGACGTCCGTACCCGAGGTTGGCTTTGCCGTTAAACCAATGTCTAAAGAGTCGAATGATTTGACAACCTGGTGGGCTTTTGGTGGAGTCGCCTTGTTGGCTCTTGGTTATGCCGGCTGGGAATGGCGTGTCGAGGCGGGTAGGCTGATTGGTAAGGTCGGCACGTTCTTTCATTCCGCTAAATAGCCTATACTAGGCTTATGAGAATCATTGGTATCGATCCCGGCACTGGCATTTTGGGCTTTGGGGTTATTGAAGTTACCAAAACCCAGATGAAATTAGTTGACGCGGGCGTAATAAAAACGCCAGCGCATACGCCACATGATGAACGGTTGGAAGACATCTACGATAGTCTAACTGATATTATTGCCGAGACGAAACCCGATGTTATGTCGATTGAAAAATTATTTTTTGCACAAAACGTCACCACTGCTATGACGGTTTCCCAAGCTAGGGGAGTAGCGATGCTCGCTGGCCGCAAAGGCGGTCTGACAATCGCCGAATACACGCCGCTGCAAATCAAACAGACATTAACAGGCTACGGCAAGGCTGACAAAAAGCAAGTTCAAGAAATGGTACGAATCCAACTAGGTCTTAAAGATATTCCGAAACCAGATGACTGCGCCGATGCCCTAGCGGCAGCTATGACTCACTCGCTGATGACTCGTCTTCGTTAGGCACTATTTCGAGTTTACCGCCTTCGGATAGAGTCTTACCGATACTCTCGGACCCAACGTGGGCAATCGGGCTGCCTGCGTATAAAATATCAATGGGTTGAAGTAATGGACTGTCTCCCATAAGGTATTGTCTGGTAGCTCTAAAGAAGTACTTAATATCAAGGGTCGAACCCGGCTCTAAATCGTCTCGGGCGTGGTGAATTCGCGTAAAGTCATATACGTCTTTACTAAGATAGAACGCTGGAACTGCGATACCGCCCATAGTTAACTGTAGTTTCAGTTCGCGATGCTTGATTGCGAGCTCGCTCTGTACATGTTCTAGACGCCTTTCGGCTATGCGAAGGTCATTTAGGCCAAAGCGATACTGTTCTCTACTGTCGCCCTCGCGCACGCGCAACCAGGCGCGCAGTTCATACGGAATTTCCCTAACGTCTCTTGTTATATGCTCCGGTAAGTCCTCAACACTCGTCATAATCGGAGATTATACATCAACACTTATATACATACAATGTCAACTTATGCGATAATAGTCTTATATGATTGCGCATGTCTACGGAGTAGTGGTAGAAAAATTCGGTAATGCCGTTATTATTGACGTTAATGGCGTTGGTTATGAGGTTCAGGTCGCGGTTGGCGATTTCGATGCTTCGGTCCTGGGCGAACAGATTAAACTGCATACCTATCATCATATTCGCGAGCAATCTCAGGAATTATTTGGATTCAGTAGTCTGGCTGCCAAGAAATTATTTGAACTTCTGATTACAGTTCAGGGAGTTGGTCCAAAGGCGGCTTTGTCTATTTTGTCGCTTGGCGACAGTGAACAGGTGCGCAACGCGATTGCCAACAGTGACAGTGCCTATATTACGCAGGCTACCGGCATCGGCAAACGTATCGCCGAACGAGTTGTTGTAGACTTGTCTGATAAAGTCGGACTGGCTATTCAGATAACCCGCGTAGCTGGCGCAGGACGACCTGTGAACGACGAAGCTTTAGAGGCGCTAATTGCCTTAGGTTACTCATTGGCAGATGCTAGCAAGGCGCTGGAGGCCATTCCAGTTGATATTCCAACGGCAGCTCGGGTAACTCAGGCCCTAAAAGGTAATATGTAATGGCAATTGAACGAATTATCGATACCAGTTTACATAACGAGGACGCTGATGAGGAAATTATTGAAGTCTCGCTGCGACCAAAAGATTTTTCAGAGTATGTTGGCCAAGACCGATTGAAGAATAACCTAAAACTAGCGATTGACGCCGCTAAAAAGCGCGGTGAGCCGATTGACCATATTTTGCTTTACGGTCCTCCGGGATTGGGCAAAACTACTATGGCTAGCGTGATTGCTAACGAAATGGGCACGAATATTCGCGTTACTGCTGGTCCAGCCATCGAAAAAGCTGGTGATTTGGCCAGTATTCTGACTAATCTGAACGACGGCGACATTCTATTTATTGACGAAATTCATCGCTTGGGCCGTACTGTTGAGGAAGTCCTTTATAGCGCGATGGAAGATTTCAAATTAGACATTATGATTGGCAAAGGTCCAGCCGCGCGCAGTGTTCGCTTGGATTTACCGAAGTTTACAGTTATTGGTGCCACGACACGAACCGGGGCTTTGTCGGCGCCACTTCGGGACCGCTTTGGCTTGATTCATCGTCTTGAATTTTATACACCCCAAGAAATTGCAAAGATTATTACTCGGGCGGCAAGAATTTTAGAGAGTAAAATTCACCCGGATGCTGCTAAAATGCTTTCAACTCGGGCTCGTCTGACGCCACGTATCGCTAATCGACTACTGAAAAGAGTTCGAGATTACGCTGATGTTAATGGTGACGGTATTATCGATGTCTCGACGACCACGGCTGCCTTGGCCTTACTGGAAGTTGATGAATTAGGCCTGGATCCAGGGGATCGTAATCTGCTAATCAGTATTATCGACAATTATGGATCAAAGCCTGTTGGGCTAAACACAATCGCTGCTTTGACTGGTGACGAGGCGACTACAGTCGAAGATTTCTATGAACCGTATCTGCTACAGATTGGTTTTATCGAACGAACCCCACGCGGTAGGCGAGTAACCGCCAAAGGTTATGCTCATGTCGGTAAAACTATCGATGATATTCAGCAAACATTGATATAATATCACTAGATGAACGAAGATCAATTGACTCCCGAACAATACGACCGACCAGTAGCTTATGATGCCGAGGGCCGTCCTCTTTACGCACATCCAGCGCCCGTCGCCGTTCAGCCCCAGGTTGTTCATATCGCTCGGGCTACGGAACCTGTAAAACAAGAGATTAGTCCAAGTACCAAGTTAAAGCACGACGCTTCCAAGCGATACTTTCCGAGCCTTAATCTAAGCGAGGGTGAGTACGTTATTAGCGCTGTTCGCCGTCATCCAATTGGTTTATTCATACCGTTTACACTCGGCGTGATGCTTATGGCTGTGTCATTGTCTGCCTTATTTAATTACGATTTAGTCGTGCAGATGTTTGACTTAACTGGCGCCGCCGCAAATACAAGCAATGTAGCTTTACCAATATTACTGTTTAATATTTTAGTGGCAATTGGTACATATGTAGCTTATTTTGTTTATACAAGCAATCGGTTTTATCTAACTAACGAAAGCGTTATAGAGGAAATACAGACAAGCTTATTCGCGCGACTTGAGCAAACAGTTAGTCTGGGCAATATCGAAGATGCTAGCTATCAGCAAAAAGGTTTTATACAGCAGTTTTTTGACTATGGTTCAATTAGACTCAGTACCGAGGGCGATGAAACAACCTACGCGTTTAACTACGTAGCTCATCCAAAAGAACAAATTGCCGCTTTAAATAACGCCGTTGAAGCCTTCAAAAATGGTCGTCCTGTTAACGACAGTGACAATTAATCTAGATTTGCTTTGTTAGTCTTTACAAAATCAGCTTCATTATCAAGCGTCGTGCGCAGCGTATAAGCTTTACACTTATTGTCCGTGCAATTTACTGGTTCGTATCGATAGCTACTGCCACTTTGACCAATTTTGATGCCATCTGGGTCTTTAAATAAGGCTGGATCAACTGATGGTAAAACCGTTTCATCGATAGATGAGGGGTAATAGCCGTTGGTCTTATAGAATACTTCCTCAAGGCTATAGTACATCGCGTTAATGGCTGTTTTGCGCTGGTCGTCACGTGCTACAGATGTAACGCTATTCTTTTGTAAGAAAAACAAAACGCAAGCAACGCTAATTACAAGAACGATAAAAACAATTTCTACAACTGTAAAACCACGGGATTTTTTATTCATTACCTATATTATAGCAAATTGTTACTGAGACCAGTATAATAATAGATAGATTAAAGAGAGGGAAAACATGTCAGCAAAGAAGACTACGAAAGATCCATTATCTGAAAAACCCACAGCCACTGAAGGTAAGTTAAAAGCATTAGGTTTAGCTCAGGAACAAATCAATAAACAATTTGGCGATGGCGCGATTAGGCGCCTAGGCGATACAACAACAGTTGATGTCGAGTTGGTCAGTAGCGGGTCGCTATCGCTCGACCTTGCCCTTGGCGGCGGTTATCCAAAGGGTCGTATTTTAGAGATTTATGGTCCAGAATCATCTGGTAAAACAACCTTGGCGCTTCATGCCATCGCGGAGGCTCAGAAACGAGGTGGTACGGCGGCCTTTATTGACGCCGAACACGCGCTCGATCCTGCCTATGCCCGTCGACTGGGCGTAGATACTGATAACTTGCTAGTTTCTCAGCCAGATAACGGCGAACAGGCACTTGAAATCGCCGAGACCTTGGTTCGTTCTAATGCTGTCGATTTGGTCGTTGTTGACTCTGTCGCGGCACTTGTTCCTCAAGCCGAAATTGACGGCGATATGGGTGATAGTCACATGGGCCTTCAGGCTCGACTGATGAGCCAGGCGCTACGAAAACTAACTGGTATTATCAGCAAAAGCCATACCACGGTTATTTTCATTAACCAGATTCGCATGAAAATTGGCGTCATGTTTGGTAACCCCGAGACGACCACCGGTGGCAACGCCTTGAAGTTTTACGCTTCGGTTCGTCTGGATATTCGTCGAACTGGCCAAATTAAATCTGGCGAAGAAATTATTGGCAGCCGTACCAAAGTAAAGGTTGTCAAAAACAAGATTGCGCCACCATTTAGAATTGCCGAATTCGATATCATGTACAACGAAGGTATCAGCAAGACAGGCGATGTCCTGGACTTAGCTGTCATGCATAATATTGTTGATAAAGCCGGTGCATGGTTTGCGTATAATGACGAGAAAATTGGTCAAGGCCGCGAGGCTAGTAAAGAATATTTGAAACAAAATCCAAAAGTTCTGGCCGAGATTGAGGCAAAGGTTCGCGCCAAGGTTGCCGAAGAAGCTCAATAGTTCCGTATGATTATTACCGCCATCGGCATTCAAGCCAAAAATAAAGACCGGGTTAATGTTTCGGTTGATGGCAAGTACAAATTCAGCCTGGATGTTTTTCAGCTGAGCGAACTCGGCATTAAAGTTGGCAAAGAATACAGCGATGAAGAGTTAATCTCGCTCGAGCAAGAAAGCCAGTTTGGTAAGACGTACGGACGGGCGCTTGAGTATTGTTTGATGCGCCAGCACAGCGCCAAAGAGGTACGAGATTATTTGTACCGCAAAACTCGTCCGAGTCGCGCTAGAACTGGTGAACTGAAGCAGGGCGTAAGTACCGAAATTACCACTCGGGTCTTTGATAGGTTAAAGGCAAAGAATTATATTAACGATACTTCATTTGCGACTTATTGGGTCGAGAATAGGTCATTAAAAAAAGGTGCCAGTCGTAGAAAGTTAACTTCGGAACTACGCGCTAAGGGTGTCGACCAAGCAATTATCGAAGACGCTTTAAGCGCGGTCAACCGATCAGATGCCGATGAGATAAAAAAGATTATCGAAAAAAAGCGCACGAAGTATCCGGACGAGCGAAAGCTAATTGAATATCTGGCGCGTCAGGGATTTTCTTATGAAGACATAAAATATGCCCTGTCCAGCCAAGACTAAATCTTGCTAACGTCGGTTTGTGGCGATGATGAACTAAATGGATTAACAAAAGCGCGTCGCTCAGCCTCCATAACCGGTTGAAGCTTTTTGGCCGTAGTTCTGACAATAATAAAGTTGTCGTTTATTTCGACAATTTGCGAGCGGTGAATAAGTAGTCCGGTATCGGTTAGGCTTTTAACAATTCCACGCTTGACGTTTAACTGTTGAATAACGAAACTGGAGGCATCGAGGCTATAGTCTTCAACTTTGCCTAGCTTTCGTTTGGTCTCGTCAATTACGCTCATACCAATCAGCTTAAAACCAAGGTCGTATATTTTATTGATACTGACTACGTCACTTACACCGATAAATTCGTCGCTACTGTCGATAATCATGCCGATATCACTTAGCTCTCTGACATCCGCCATCCGGATTATTGAGGGCCTTTCAGATAAAAGCGGCCCATCGACAACATAGGCAATAATTTTTAAATTTGCGGGGTCGATTAAAGGCATGGCGGCATGGGCCAATTGTGTACCGGTCTGAAGCCCCATAATCGGTGTGCCGATGAGTCGTGATCCAAGGATAAGCATAATACTAGTATAAGTGTTTAAGCCGTTAGTGCAACTATTCGGAGAACGGATTTATGCGGCCAGCCGGCGGGGTGTAGTCCGTAGCTTGTTCGCTACTTGAGTGAAGTTGTTTAACTCGATTAATCGTAACCTGGTCGAACGATGAAGAGTCGGTCACTGGCGTGTAACCACTAGTGTCAGATGCTTTTTGTAAGGCGCTATTCAGCATCAAAACAGCGCTTGCCAAACCGCCTACTAGCACAACTATAAACATCGTTAAGCTATATTTCTTAAACTTTGTAGTGATTGAGGCCAGCAGAGCGCTTAGTTTAATATCTTTTTTCATATGTATCCTATTGAGTATAAACCTCTATAGTTAGCTGATCTATCTTGACTGAGTCGCTATCACCACCGCTAACTCGCCCCAGGTTTACGCTCGAAATTTGCATCTTTGGTAAATTACTTTCGACGGCATTCATAAATCTTAATAATTTAGTGTAGGATACGGGACTTGCCAGAGTGGCGGTAATAATCGAAGTACCCGACGTGCTTTTTACAGTTGCGGCGGCAGGCTGCGTAAAGCCATAGTTCGATATACTGATGCCGGCATCAGCGGCGTATTTATTTAAATCATTAATCGCTTGGCCTTGGTAAGTACTTGTTGGCGCGATGAGCGTACTGGCTTTTACTATGACGTCTTGGCGGTCGGCAAGTTCTCTTTCGAGCTGGCTTAGTGACTGCAAGTTATTACCACTAGCGTTCGAATCAGCCACCGTATGGCTAATTGAAACTGCGAAATCTAGTAACCAGTTTTGGGCAAAATAAAATCCAACGGCTGATAACGCCACTAGTACAACGACAAGCATGCTCAGTAAGCCTCTTAAACCTCTCGCGGTCATGCGAGTTTTTTTCATAAGGCGGCACCCTTGTTAATCGTTAAACTTAGCGTGGCGGTAATTGGATAATTGCCTCCCTGTGAGGTATTCGAGATTGATACAAAAGTGACATTTGAGAAAAATGGCGAATTTTGGAAGTTATTTTTGACTGCCAGTGCGTCTTCGGTTGAGCGAGCGTATATCGTTAATGTAGTTGGTGTACCGAATGTGGTTGGACTTAGACTTAGGGTATCCAGGACAGCGCCCTGGGGCATAAGGGCAGCGATGCCAGTTATAACTTTCGAATATCTGACTTCTTTGTCTAAAATTGTCTTGGCGCTAGCTAGACTGGCTCTAAGCGCCTGGGCTTGTTCTTGGGCCGAACTATAAGATGAGGTTTTGGACTGGTTATATTTTATGATACTTTCGGCACTTGTTTTAGTGCCAAGTAGAACGAAGTAAATACCAGCGGTGACAACTATCAAAAAGGTAACGCCTGTGGCTAGAACAAATATATATTTTAATAAAGTTACGTTCGTCCGCGCGGCCTTAATTTCTTTCTTAGCATCATCTGGCAATAGATTTATCATTTCCAGATACTCCCCGGATTGACACTTGCGAGTCCCGCGACGGTTATATACCTTGACCTAAATTGCTTAGCTGGTTCTGGCAACTTGCCAAAATCTAATTTTTGCCAAGGGCTTGCCACTCGAGCCGGCATCACTAGGGCGTTCGTAAAGTATTCGCCGATGCCAGGAACATTGCTGCCAGCTCCAACTACTAACAGTTGCTCAAGTTTATTCTTGTCGCTTAGACGTTCGTTATAGTAGCGCATCACTTTGCGGATTTCGACAACAATACGCTCTAGGCTGGGCTCAAGGGCGTTGCTAATTTTTTCTTGTCTTGGGCCAGCGCTTAATCCATTTAGGACCTTCAACTGATGAGCGTTTTCGACAGCAATGTTTAGCTTTTTGGCAATATCAAGTGTAAAAGTATTACCGCCAATGGCTAGTCCACCAGTTACTTTTATGGAATTTGATTCAAGCACGGCTATATCGGTGCTGGCCGGACCGATATCAACAATAATAGTGGGTAAGTGTCCATCTTCGGTGATGGTAATAAGTCGCCCAACGGCACTAATGCCAGGTTCAACTAAAACAGCTTGCAAATCAGCGCTTTCGACAGCTTTGACGCAGTTTTCGACGATGACTCTCGATACTGCGCTCATTAACACTGTAATTTCTTGCTTATTGCGCTCAATAATCTCGTAATCTATGTAAAGTGTGGCGGCTGGAACGGGAATATATTGATCAGCCTCAATTTCGATAGCGTCTTTGATAGTTTTTTCGGCGCTAGCAGGTAGCGTAAAAGTTCGCGAAAAACTGCGTGCTGTCGGTACGCCAATAACCACATGGTTGCTTGATAAATTACCAACCATTTTTTCTTTTACGAGAGCTTTAATATTGTCAGATAAGTATGGGCTGTTGCCCTCTAGAGATTCTTTGATTTTTATTGGGTCAAGATCGAGCGAGCCATATCCAAGAACAAGCCAGCGCTTGGGGTCGACGGCCATAATTTTGACGCCAGTATTGCTGATGTCAAGTCCGATAATCGGTTTGTCTTTATAGAATAATTTTGCCATGATGCCCACTAGTAAATACTATCAATAATTATAGCATGAGTGGTTTGGGATAAGTAACTGCTACTTGATGTTTTGAGCTAGTCCGGCAATCGGCAGCATAACACTGGCGGCAATCAGTCCAACCATGGCGCCCATGATAACTATCATGACAGGTTCGATAATTGAACTCAGACCTTCGATGGCGGCATCGACCTCTTCTTCATAGAAGTCAGCTACTTTGACTAGAACCGTGTCTGTTTGACCAGTTTCTTCACCGACCGAAAGCATCTGAGCGACAATCGCTGGAAACAGCGGGTTTTGACTGATGACTACAGATAACGGTTTACCGTTCTTAACTTCGACGGCCGCTTGGTTGATAGCTTTTTCATAAACAATGTTACCGACCGAGCGACCAGTAACTCTCAGGCACTCTAGCACGGCGACACCGGCGCCCATTAAGGCTGAGAAAGTACGCGCAAAGCGAGCAATCGCGACTTTCTTGATGATATTTCTGACACCTGGTATCTTGAGGATAATCGTATGAAATTGCTCTTTTCCAACCGGAGTTTTGATATAACGTAAACCAGCATAAATTAGTCCACCGATAACTGGAAAAATGATAAACCAGAAATGCGTAAAGAAGCTACTTACCCCAAGCATAAAGAGCGTAAGACCAGGGAGCTTTGCGTCTGGACCGCCCATGTCTTGCAAGATTTTGCCGATTTGCGGCACGACGAATAACATCAGTCCAAAAAAGGCCAGAACAGTAATACCAAGCAAAACACTTGGATAGGCCATGGCGCTTTTAATCTTTTTGCGAATGGTTGCGTTTTTTTCTTGTTGAAGCGCTAAGCGTTTCAAAATCTCATCCAAAATTCCTGCAGCTTCGCCGGCCCGAACCATATTGACATAGACGTCATTAAAAGTTTCAGGGTGTTTTGACAGCGCGTCGCCAAGCGTCGAGCCAGCCTCGACGTCTTTGATGACACTGGCTAAAATTTGTTTTAAGACTGGACTTTCAGAGTGGTCGGCGAGTGATGTTAGCGCCCGTACCAAGGGCACTCCGGCGCCAACCATGGCGCTCAGTTGCCGAGTCATCATAACTAGATGGTCTGGCTTGACTTTGTTAGAATTGAACAATTTTCCAAGTGAAAAACTAGACTTCGCGCTAGAAACCTGTTTGATGCTGATTGGTCTTAACTGCTGTTTTGACAGCGCCTTTATGACGCTAGACCGGTCGGCCTCTTCGATAATCCCCGAGACGGAATTGCGTGAACTATCGACCGCTATGTACGAAAATCGGGTCATAGTTAGTCTTTGCTCACTCGGAGGACCTCTTCGATAGTAGTTTCGCCGCGAAGGGCCTTAATAAGTCCGTCCGTTTGCATAGATATCATACCGTCTATAATGGCCTGAGTCTGAATTTGGTTACTTGTGGCGTTGCTCATAATTAATTTCTGAATATTTAGCGTGTTGGCGAGAACTTCGTAGATGCCGGTACGGCCTTTATAGCCGCTATGCGATTCGTCGTCATTATCATTATCATCGGCCCGCCAAAGAGCCAAGATACCGTTCTCGTCAGTGCTTAGTGGTAATCCAGCGCCGACACCTTCGGCAAGCGCGCGTTTTTCAAGTTCATGAATAGCCCGAAAGTTTTGGCCTACATTCAAATTAAACATACGCATGACGGCTTGCTTTTCTTCTTCGGTTGGCGCGTAACTCTTACGAGTGGTTTTGTTAAGTAAACGGACCAGTCGCTGTCCAACGACAACCCGAACTGTACTGGCAATCAAAAATGGCTCGACGCCCATGTCGAGGAGTCGCGGCAAACAGGTCGCGGCGTTATTAGTGTGCAGGGTACTAAAGACTAAGTGACCAGTTAGAGCGGCCTGGACGCCTAGGTCGGCCGTTTCGGCGTCACGAATCTCACCAACCATAATGATGTTTGGATCTTGGCGCAGTAGCGCGCGTAGGCCATTAGCAAAGGTCATTCCGGCCTTATCGTTAGTTTGGGTTTGGTTAACGCCGGGAATACGATATTCGACAGGGTCTTCGATGGTCGAGATATTAACGGTTGGCGTGTTAAGGATTGATAAAATACTAAACAAACTAGTCGACTTACCGCTACCGGTTGGTCCAGTGACGAGTACCATGCCGTTGGGTTCGGTGAGCGCTAATTTCATAACATCAAGCGAGTGACCCCAGTAACCCAAAGATTCCATAGTTACGGCTTGATCTGATTCGTCCAATATACGCATGGCGACTTTTTCACCGTCGGCGACAGGTAGCGAACTGACACGCAGGGCGTATTGTTTACCACCAACCTTAATCTTGAAACGGCCGTCCTGCGGAACACGTCTTTCATCAATTTTAAGATTACTCATAATTTTTATACGGCTGATTAAGGCGCCGATAACGTTACGTGGTAGACGGTTCACCTCTTTTAAAACACCGTCAATTCGATAGCGTACTTGGACGTAATCTTCGCGTGGTTCAATGTGGATGTCACTGGCGTGGCTGCGAATAGCATATTCCAGTAGCAGGTTAACTGTTTGCGCGATAGGCGAGTCCTCGGCAATATCCTGTTCATTGACCGATTGTTCGGTGTTGGTATCTTCGCGCTGAATATCAATAACTTCATTAAGCTCTTGATTAACGTCGCCACGATAGTTTTCAAGCGCGGCCAAAATACTCTCACTAGTTGCGATATAAATACGAGTATTGACGCCAATTTCTTTTTGAATAAAGCTAACGGCTTGAATATCATCCGGATCTTCCATGGCAAGTTGCTGAACCCCGTCTTCACCAACGTTAAACAAGACCGCGTTGTACTGTCGGGCGATACGTTCTGGTATACGGTTTAGGACATCAGACGGAATATTATGGGGATCAAGCTCGACGTAAGGTATTTGAGCATAATCGGCAAAGGCCTGAACTAAGGTCTTTTCGGTAACAATATCTTTTTCAATTGCTAAGTCTTGCAGTGGGCGTTTTGAACGAACACCCTCTTCTTTTAGGGATTTAATTTGCTCTGGAGTAGCCACACCGCTGCGCGTGAGCAACTTCTCGATGATTGCATCAGAAATACGCATACTGCTTACGCTCCATTGTAAATTATATTAGGTTAAAGCGCTAGCTTGAAGTGTTAGCCTAATAAATAAATATATAGCCTGGGTTATCTAAAAATGATGAATAGAACCGCGAATAGAATAGGTAGTACGATAAAGATAAAGCCGATGACTCCTAAAATCCATAAGACGGTCTTCAGCACAGGATGTAAAGTTTTTTTATCAAGACTGCGCTCTGGTCTAAGCTCAGGGTGTTTGGCAACGTAAAGGCGGTGAAAGATAGCAGTTAATATACTCAGAGTCCCCGCAAGGACAGCGCTGGCGGCAAGTAATCGGAAGTAAATATTAGGTAAATCGATTGGGTAGGTTACAAAAATCAAAGGCATGAATAGGCCGTATACTAAAACGACTGAGGCCATGCTGGCGTAAGACAAATATTTTACAATCTTGTCTTTTTT
>Ga0302286_10000056_pt1 | contig 96168 bp, 71 predicted proteins | sample III_Fen_E2_3_FD_198765 | JGI IMG/M metagenome (GOLD analysis project Ga0302286, IMG submission 198765) | Peat permafrost microbial communities from Stordalen Mire near Abisko, Sweden - III_Fen_E2_3 | ecosystem: Environmental > Terrestrial > Soil > Wetlands > Permafrost | place: Sweden: Abisko...
TCACGCCTCCGTCAGGAAGACATAGCGAACCAGGACTAACACAAAGAGTAGATACATCATCCAGTGTACTTTCTTGTAATTGCCAGTCAAAACTTTCAATAGTGTATAGAAAATGATACCAGCGGCAACACCATTAGCGATGCTGTAAGTGAAAGGCATCATGATAATACACATGAAAGCGGGTAATCCTTCGGTAAAATCTTCGAAGTTGATTTCCTTAATCGAAGAGACCATCAGCAAACCTACAATAATCAAAGCCGGTGCCGTTGCTGCGTTTGGAATTAAAGTTGCTAACGGAGCTAAAACCAAAGCCAGCAGAAATAATAATCCTGTAGTAACTGCGGTAAGACCTGTACGTCCACCTTCACCGATACCTGCAGCACTTTCTACATAAGAAGTGATCGTACTTGTTCCCATCAAAGCGCCGAAAGATACGCCAAACGCATCAACCAACATGGCTTTGCCAATCTTTGGTGAGTTACCGTCTTTATCGATCAATCCGGCTTTGTTGGCAGTACCAACCAAAGTTCCGAAGGTATCAAACAATTCAACGAAGGTGAAAGTAAATACCACAGTCCAGATTCCCATGCTTAATGCACCTTTTATATCCAGTTCAAACACGGCCAGATTGGAGAAGTCAGGAAGGGCAAACGGCGAGAATCCATCAGCAATTTTAGTTACTCCCATCGGAATTCCGATGATGGTGGTTACGACGATCCCAATTAGTAAAGATCCTTTTACGCGTAATGCCATTAAAGCGGAGGTAATAATCAATCCGAGCAGACAAAGGACCATACTCATATTTTTCAGACTTCCGAAACCGATATTCCATTCGAAGAACATCAGGTTGGCTTGTCCTTTTGTAGCATTAAGTTTTTCGAGTGTTGGAGGAATTACATTGGCTGAGGCAACCATGATTTCGGATAGTTTTAATCCGATAATGGTGATGAATAGCCCGATACCAACGGTAATTGCTACTTTGAGCGACTGAGGAACAGCCACAACCAGAATTTGGCGAACTTTGGTTACCGTTAGCAAAATGAAAATTAAACCTGAAATAAAAACGGCACCTAAGGCAACTCTCCAGGGCATTCCAACGCCTGCCAAAGCAACCGTAGCGAAGAGTGCGTTTAATCCCATTCCGGGAGCCAGTGCAATCGGGAAATTGGCAACCAATCCCATCGCGATGGTCACGAAACCTGCGGCAACAGCAGTAGCAAAGAATACAGCGTTTTTATCCATTCCGGTTGCCGAAAGAATATTCGGGTTCAGGAACAGAATATAGGCCATGGTCATGAAGGTTGTGATACCTGCAATGATCTCGGTCTTTACAGTCGTTTTGTTCTCCTGTAATTTGAAAAATTTAGAAATAAATTCCATAGGTATTTTAGTTTAGAAAGTGTATTTCAAGGCTGCCGTTGGATTCACATGAAATCCTTTTGTGCTGTTACCTGTAAAATTGTTTCCGAATTCGACTTCGCTACCAACAGCGAAATTTTTATTGAAGTTGTACCATAGCTGTGGCTCAGAAAGGAATACAAATTTTGTCGTTTTTGTTCCAAAGATGTTGTCTTCTCTCCAGAAATCAGCGAAACCGTCAAAACACATTTTACCTTTGGCGAAATTAACATACCATACACCGGTTATCTGGAATGAAGCATCGTTTTTCCCGCGGATTGTTTTGTACAAGGCTTCCAGAGTAAAACCTTTTGAGAAGTCTTTGGCATTCTTCGAATATTCGAACCCGCCCAGGAAGGCATCGTTAATTTGATATGCACCACCTGCGGCACCTGATTTCCATTGGCCAAAGCCTCCATTATATTCAATGTGGGCAGCAAACGGCGATTTGCCTAATTTCCAGGCACGGGAAATTTCACCATAAGCCAAGCTTACTCCCTTAACATCGCCAGCTCCATAATTAAAATCAATAAAGAAATATGTACTTCCGGTTTTGTCAGGTCTAAACATTTCAATCGTGCTGGTTAAAAACTTCCGGTCTTTGCCCATGTCGTAGTGTGTCTGAATGTTTTGGCTAAATGCACCAAAAGCTAGCGCGATAGCAATAAAAGCTAGGACTAATTTCTTCATAGTGTAATTTTTTGTTTGATTTATAATTAATTACTAAAGAAAGTAAAGATAGTGGGTTGGTTCTTTATGACTATTCTTGTACAGCACTTTGTTACCAACAGTTTTTTAACATTTTTTTTGAATTGAATTTCAATGGCTTAGAAGTAGATAAAAACCACTAATTAAATATTTTCTTATATTCACGCGTCCAAAATTAAAAATGGGCTACGTCTTTAAACTTGAAAGAACAAACTATGAAGCGTAAGGAACTCATTGGATTGTTTGCCCAATCATTCCGGAAAAACTGGGAATTCCCCGCATTTTCAGACTTTCAGGGCACAACCTATACGTATGGCGAAGTCGCCCAAATTATCCGTCAAATACATTGTTTTTTCCGTGAAAACGGTATTCATAAAGGTGATAGAATAGCCTTGCTTGGAAGAAATTCATCAAATTGGGCTATCGCATTTTTAGCTGTTTCGAGTTATGGAGCAATTTCGGTTCCTGTACTTCCTGATTTTAATCCGGAAGACATAACTCACATTTTAAAGCATTCTGAATCGAAGTTTCTATTTGCCGCGGAAAGTTTCTTTGAAAAATTAAAAGCCGAAAAGATCCCGGCAGTAACCCGGGTGGTTAATCTGAATGATTTTTCGGCACTCTATTTTCCCAATCCGGTCGAGAAGGCCATGTGGGCCTGTTGTTTTTCGGCTACCTATTCAGGTGTATCAACGCCTGACAATTTCGAACTTGCTGTGTTTGAAGCCGAAGATCCGTGTATTATTTCTTATACCAGTGGAACTTCCGGTTTTACCAAAGGGGTATTGATTCCGGCTCGAAGCCTGTTGTCTAATATCCTGTTTGCTCAGGATCATATGCCATTACAGCCGGGTGACCGTATTGTTTCCTTCCTTCCGATGGCTCATGTTTTTGGATTATTGTTCGAATTTTTGTTCCCAATATCAGTAGGTTGCCACGTTACGTTTCTGGCAAAAACCCCTTCGCCTCAGATTATTCTTAAAGCTTTTCATGAAGTAAAACCCCGTTTAATTCTTTCGGTTCCTCTGGTTATCGAAAAGATCTATCAAAAGCGGATTTTACCTTCGCTCGAAAAGCCAATTGTGAAGATTCTGCTGCGAATTCCGGGAATAAAACAGCTAATGTATAAGAAAATAAGGGCTTCGCTGGTTGATTCCTTTGGTGGAAATTTCCACGAAATTGTGATCGGAGGCGCGCCGCTTAGTCCTGAAGTAGAAAAATTCTTCCGAAAAATAAAGTTCCCGTTTACCATTGGCTATGGCATGTCGGAATGTGGACCGTTGATTTCGTACGAACCCTGGACTAGTTTTCGTTCATCATCGGCCGGAAGTCTGGTCGATCGCATGGAAGTCCGTATCGACTCCTCAGATCAGCAAAATGTTGTTGGGGAGATACTTGTGCGTGGTAACAACGTGATGCTTGGCTATTACAAAAATGAAAAAGCAACCGACGACGCCATTGATGAAGACGGTTGGCTGCATACCGGAGATCTGGGAATTATTGATGGCCACAACAATATCTATATTCGTGGACGATGCAAAAATATGCTACTGGGACCTTCCGGTCAAAATATTTATCCGGAAGAACTGGAAGCCAAGTTGAGCAATTATCCTTACATACAGGAATGTGTGATTGTTGAACGTGCAGGAAAATTAGTTGCACTGGTTTATCCTGATCAGGAGCGCATTGATCAGGATAAGATTGATAGATATCGACTTAATAAAATCATGACCGATAACTGCCGACATGTAAACCGGAAATTTCCCAAATATGCACAGCTGGGCTCAATTGTGCTGGTGGATCAGGAATTTGAAAAAACGCCCAAACGCAATATCAAAAGGTATTTATACACTTCCTAAGATTTTTGGGTTTTAAACCATAGAACAAAACTGAAAGAAGCCAGACGATTTCGTCTGGCTTCTTTTTTTGTTACAGAATTTTGGTGGATTATTGAGCAATAATTCTCCATAATAATACAACTTATTTGATGTTTTGTACTCATCTTTTAGCGACGAATATTGTGAAATGATCGTTTTTTTTACGCGAATGGTTCATTTTTGCAGTTGAAGTGCATTGTTGTCCGAAATACAAATCACAGCCATTTATCCAGCGCGGTATTTAAAAACCGGTTTACCGGATGTAACTTTTCCATTGCGCGAACAACCTTTTCCATATAATCATCACTGGTAACGACCGAGTCGTCGAGGGTAGCTCCAAATGCGTATGATTTGTATTTCAATAAATCAATATCGACAAAATCTTTTGGAAAATCTTTCGGGGCACTTTTTAGCTTATCGGGATATAGCCCATTGGAGTATATCTTGCAAAACGAAGCTTCGTTGATGAGTTTTTTGAACTCTTCCGGATTATCAAAGATTTCGGTCCGGTATGCCTTTAAAAAGTTTGCCGGTGGACAATAGGAACCGCCCCCAACAAAAGAAGCTCCTGGTTCAATATGCAGGTAGTAACCTGCGCAACAACTTTTACGTCCGCCTTTGACAATGAAGCTGCCCATGTTGGTTTTGTAAGGTGTTTTATCATTCGAAAAGCGTACGTCACGGAAAATACGGAACACACAGTCTTTGGGGTTTTGAAATCCAACTTCCGGATCGAATTTATTGACTTCATGTAGAATAAGCTCGGTGAGAAAAATGACTTTTTTCCGGCTGGCCTCATATCTGCTGCGGTTCTGATCAAACCATTCCTTGTTGTTGTTTTCCCTTAATTCAGAAAGGAAGTTGAGTACTTCTTGCATATGATTAGATTTTAAACATTCAGATAGTGACAATTTACAACTTTTATGAATTCACCCAACGAAAACGATTTCTTTTTCACGAATCATCTTCGAAAAGAGAATTTAGAATTGTTTTGAAATTGTACTTTTGCTTCTAACAACATTGTTATGAAAAAGTTTGCTCTTATAGTTGCCGGAGGCTCAGGTAGTCGGATGGGCTCCGAAATTCCCAAACAGTTTTTAGAGTTGTGCGGGAAGCCTGTGCTAATGCATACGCTGGAGATTTTTAATGACTTTGATCCGGAATGCCGGTTGATTTTGGTATTGCCTGCTTTGCAACAATCTTTCTGGAAAGAGCTATGCCGAAAACATGCTTTTGTGCTTGCACATCAGGTTGTTGCCGGTGGCGAAACCCGTTTCCAGTCGGTAAAGAACGGATTGTCCTGTATCGACGACGATGGTGTTGTATTTATTCACGATGGAGTAAGACCTTTGGTCAGTCGCGAAACGCTTGAAAAATGCCTGAAAACTGCTCAGGAAAAAGGGAATGCCATTCCTGTTTTACCGGTAACCGAATCGCTGCGAAAAGCTGAAGGCAAACGTAATATTGCCGTTGACCGAAGTTTGTTTTTTAGTGTTCAGACTCCGCAAACGTTCCGTTCCGATCAGATTCTAAAAGCCTATGACTGCTCGTTCGATCCGGCTTTTACCGATGATGCATCGGTTGCGGAAAATGCCGGATTTGAAATTAACATGATCGATGGTAACCGCGAGAATATCAAAATAACCACACCTGCCGACATGATTATTGCCGGGGCTTTTATGTTAAGGCGAACGATGCAGTTTCTCAAAGATATTCGGCTTCCCTTTACCGGGTGAGACCCCGAATTTAATTCGGGGTGACTGGAACCTATGAAAATCAAGTTAACACGACACTAGTCGATTCGGTAATTTAGTAGGTTATTCCCATTTCCGCCAACAATTAAGTTGTACCAGGTAATGCCATCATTAAATTTACCCAGCGAGAAGCTGGTATCTCCGTCGAGAGGGAAACCCTTGATTACTTTGCCATTTTTGTCGAGTAAATAGATTTTATTATCGCCGAGGGTAATCCCAATTTGGGTTGTTCCGGTGCCGTAGGAGCAAATACATGGCATTTCACTGATGGCGTCCGGGAACGAATGTTCGAACAACAGTTTCCCGTCAGAACCATATACAGCGAGCTTTTTCCCTTCAGTAAAGATGTATTCCGGAGATCCATTACCATCCAGGTCGGCAGCAACGAAACGATGCGACGAACCAAATTTACCCACTTCCTTTACCTGCTCCTGACCTGAAAAATCCTGAATGTGAACTTTACCGGATTGGTCAGTTGTAATTAAACGCGGACTTCCATCGTTGAAGAAGTACAACGGATTGGCCGAACGATCGAAGGAAGCCGATTGAATTTCACGGCTTTTGCCTTGTCGGTCGAGGAAATAGGTGTTTTTCTTGTCCGCAAAAACAATATAATCTTTGCCATCAATATCGAAATGTGAAACGGGGCTGCTAACTACGCTTTCGGACCCGGAGAAGCTCCATTTTGGGATTAGGCTGCCATCATGATCGTATGCATAAATCATCCGGTCTTCACCGGCTATGAAAAAGCGATATTCTTTGTCGTTTCCGTATTGGGCTATGGTAACTCCATTCGAAGCCGTTGCTTTTAAAGAAACCGGGTATTTGCCTACATTTTTACCTGTTCGATCGACGATATATAACTTCGATTTGGTGTTAAACATGTACTGGAACTTATTGTTGTGGTATAAATCAATCTGGTGAATCTCAGAAATAATATCTCCTGGAATATTCATGGTCCACAGAATAGCTCCATCCTTGCTAATCAGATAAACGTTATTCTTTTGGTCGCAAACAACCACTTCGCGGTTTGGCAAGTCTTTATGGTTAAGTACAAATTTTGGCTTCTGAGCCAATTGATCTTCCAGGTGAAGTTGCCAGATTGCCTGTGGTTCTTCTTTGGTCGAAGCATCGAATCGAAGGTTAATCCGGTGACGGATCTGATCGCCTTCAACTGCAAATTGCCAGGAAAAAGTACTGAATTTGCTCAGTGCTTCTTCATTGCCGGAAATTGCAGCACTCATTTCAGGATTGAGCAAAAGATCTTTTAGCCCAAGAACTTTTGGAAGTTTGGCATACATGTAAAAATTAGGTTTTGAAAGACCCTGTTTGTTGTATGCTTTGTAGATAGAATCGTTGGCCATGGTTTTTGTTGAAACCAGATTTTGCAGGTAATTTTTCAAAGCTGGGAGATTATCACCCCAGACCAGATACTTATCGTAGATGGTGAAATATTGTCCGTTGATACCCGCAAATGCCTTTCCGAAGAGCGATTCGGCCATGTTGCTGAGTGGTAATTGATAAATATCGAAGCTCTTTTCGCTACCTGCTGAATATGTGGAATGTAACTGACTTATTCCGGTTCGGATCGTTTGTCCATATCCGGTAACAGCTTTTTCCAATTTTCCTTTTACTTCCAATGCATTGGTTAGTTCGGCAACAAAGAAGCGGTTTTGTGTCGGATCCGATTTGTTGACTTTGGTGTAAACTCCGGCATACTGATTGGCTCCGAATTCTTTGATTAGACGAACCATATCTGCATCTGTTTTCTTCTTGAAGTCAATCAGATTCGTTTCCCGGGCATAGAAATCGCCATTGGCTTTAACATAGGTCTCGTATTTGTTGAGGAAAGAGCTGGTATTCTTAATGTTTAGCGCAACAAAGAACGAAGCATTTGCCGGAATCGCCTTGTCAATAGTCATTTCTTTGGATTCTTGATCGTGGAAAGCATTCAGGTAGTTATCGCACGAATCTTTGGTAACACTATAGCCATTTAAGGCCAGATCAGAAGCCTTTGCCGATAAATCCAGGCAAGACCAGTTCGAATATGCGTCAATTCCACCTATTGTTTTGCGGATTTCAGGAGCAAGCATTCTGCCCAGTAACTGGGGTATCGTTTTGTGGTTGATGAAAATATTGGCCAGAGCGGTTTCGTCTATCTTTTTATATGCTTCAGTAAATTCATGATCGTCGAGCAGAGTCTGTGAGCCTGCGTGACGGATGGCATCTTCGATAAGAATATAGTCCTCGCAAACCATAAAGATGTCGTTTGAACAGGCAAAGAAGAATTTTGAGTTGTCCGATTTTGCGTTGTAAATCGTTGTATTGTCGTAGGTTTTACGGCTGATGGTGTATTCAGAGCCTAACTCTCGGGAGGCGTTCTGAATAGCCGAATTCGATTCACTGGCATCATTTAGCTGAACCAGATATAGAATGGTCAACTGGTTTTTCCCGGTGGAGTTAAACGAAATGATGATTGATTTGCCTTTAAGAATTCCGCCGATGCCCGAATGGCTGCTACAGAAATCGCGAAATTTATTGACACCTGAACACAACTGATCAAGCTCTTTTATACCTTTCAGGGCTGCAAAAATAGGTTTTTCGCCATTCAGAGCCTTTAGAAAACCTTCCTGATTTTTCACTTCAATAATCAGCGAACTTTTCTGTGGAACAGCTCTAAATGCCGGGTTTTGCTTGGTTGAAAAAGTCTGAATAACAGGAGCCTCCGATTTTGATGGGAAATACTTAATGCCCAAAAAGGCAGCAGCGGCAACAAGAATTACCAAACCTGAAATAACAATAGCTTTTCGCATAAAAGAAAGATAAAATTTGCTCAAAAATACAAAGATTGTTAGTCTTCTGTCTAATTAGTTTTGCCTGAATTTATTGTTGTTTAACTTCTGATGCCTCAACGATTTTGTATAGCTTATCCGATTTACGGATTTTTTGTTCTACGGGAATCGAGATGTAGGTACCTTTAGGTGCTTCGGTAACAGATACTTTATCGAGTTGTATCTCTTTCACTACCGTCTGTACCAATCCGGTTGTCGGACCGGTGATGTAAATTTCGTCACCCACTTTGAGTGATCCGGTTTCCAGTTTAAATTCAGCAACTTTCAGGTTCGAGAAATAGTTCAACCCTTTGCCTACATATACTTTACGGTGACTAGCCAGCGATCCGTAGTTTTGACTCCATTCGCCCAGACGTTGCCCCAGATAATAACCATTCCAGAATCCACGGTTAAAAACACTCGATAATCTTAAGTTCCAGTCGGCAACTTTATCGTCGGTAAATGCGTCATCAAAATAAGCCTGAACAGCTTCTTTGTAGCATTGCACTACGGTATGAACGTATTCGGGGGAACGGGCCCGGCCTTCAATTTTCAGAACGGAAACCCCTGAATCGAGTAATTTATTTAGAAAATGTATGGTTTTCAAGTCTTTGGGCGACATGATGTATTCGTTGTCGATTTCAAGTTCTTCGCCACTTTCTTTATCGGTAACCAGATATGATCTTCGGCAAGGCTGCATGCAACTTCCCCGGTTAGCCGATGAGTTTAACTCGCTCAGACTTAAGTAACATTTCCCGGAAATAGCCATACACAAGGCACCGTGTACAAACATTTCAAGCTTCACCAGCTTACCGCCCGGCCCGGTGATATTTTGTTCTTTTATTTGTCTTGAAATTTCCCAGACCCGTCCAATATTCATTTCCCGGGCAAGTACAACAACATCGGCATACTGTGCATAAAACCGAACGGCCTCAATGTTGGTAATATTTACCTGTGTGGAAATGTGAACTTCAACACCAATCTGACGGGCATATAGGATCGCTGAAATATCGGAAGCAATGATTGCCGAAACACCGGCTTCTTTAGCTGCATCAATGATCTGGTGCAGTTGCTCCAGTTCGGTATCAAAAATAACAACATTAACTGTCAGATAGGTTTTTACCCCTTTGGAATGTGCTATTTCGGTAATTTTTTTAAGGTCTTCGAGGGTGAAATTATTCGAAGAACGGGCTCGCATGTTTAATTGCTCGATCCCGAAATACACCGATCCGGCTCCTGACTGAATGGCAGCCATCAGTGATTCGTACGAACCTACCGGAGCCATTATTTCAACTTCTTCCCGCTTCATGATTTATAAAGTATTAAGCTGCAAAAATAGCTTTATTTTGGTTTGGAATTAGGATGTAGGTCTGATAAGTACAGGCAAAAAAAATGCGGTCCCAATTTTGGAGGCCGCGTTTTATAGCGTGAGATTTGCGAACAGATTATTCGATAGTGATGTTATACGTGTAACTTTGATTTTCACCCGAAAGGATAACCGAATAAGCACCTTTTTCAAGTTTCGAAAGATTGAGTCCTTCAGTTACATTAAATTGATTTCCAATTTTCTTGGTATAAACCAAATCCTTACGATTGTATAAATGCAGGCTTAAGTTTTCTTCCGGAAAGTTTAGGTAAGAAACTTTCAACACCCCGTTCTTGAATGAGAAATAAGGATCAACAAGGTTTTTTTCTTTTCCAACTGCAATGGTGCTGTTTTCAATACGGAACGAACGTTCGGTGGTTGATCCTTCAATTGATGCTGATAATTTGTAGTTTCCTTTTTCAAGATTCGAGAAATCGAATACTTTGCGAAAATCTTTATTACCGGTTGCTATTTCTTTTGAATAAACAACTTCACCATTTTGGTTTTCAATGCTAATATGAAAGTTGGCGGCAACTTCGTTTGAAATAGCTACTACTGCTGTCTCCGAGGTCAATGGAAGGATGTTAACTTTTAAGTTTCCCGATGCCATTAATGTGTTTGCAAATGCTACAAATGCGAACAACATTGTTACTTTTGAAATTGATTTCATTGTTTTCATTTCTTTCTGTTTTGTTTTCATTGCAAACATACACACTTTGCATACACATGTTATATAACATACATTAATGATCCGTTATGGTTTTGTTAACGCGAACCGGCAACATTAATAGAATGTAAATTGTTGGTTTATAAGATTGAAAAACAGACTGTTGTGTTTTTGGTGTTTAAACAGGAGCGAACGGAATTAATTAGACGTTTATTAAATCAGACTTTTTATGAATATAGAAATCCTGCAATTACTCGACGGAGCAAAAAAAGCACAGGGATTGACGGTTATTATTGATGTTTTCAGAGCATTCTCAACGGCTTGCTATGCTTTTGATGCTGGCATTCAACGAATTTATCCGGTGGGTGATCTTGAAAAAGCATATCAGCTTAAGCAAGACAATCCTGATTATATTCTGGTGGGGGAGCGTAATGAGCAAAAACCCGAAGGTTTTGACTTTGGAAATTCGCCTTCGCAATTGCTGGAAGCTGATTTGAATGGAAAAACCATGGTTCATACCACCAGTTCCGGAACTCAGGGAATTGCCAATGCAACAGGAGCTTCTGAAATCATAACGGGTAGTTTTGTAAATGCCGGGGCAATTATCCGGTACATCCGAAAGCAGAATCCCGACAAAGTTTCGTTGGTTTGCATGGGGTACAGTTGTCAATATCCAACCGACGAAGACACGCTGCTTGCAGTATATATCAAGAATGAACTGGAAGGGAAAATCAATAATTTTCAGGAGATGGTTGAACAGATCCGAAAGGGTGACGGAGCTCGCTTTTTTGCTCCGGAAAAGCAGGAATGGGCTCCGGTAGCCGATTTCGACCTGTGTCTTTCGCTCAACCGTTTTAACTTTGTACTGAAAGTGGAACAGGGAAACGGACTTAACTTTTTGAAAAAGATTAGTCTTCCTTAACTTCCGATAGGGAAAACTATTCCCAAAACTTCAGTAGAACTTAAATTGTAAATCGTAAATCATTCAATCGTAAATACTATCATGAAAACATACAATTTCGACGAACTGATCGACCGAACCCATACTAATTGCCTTAAATACGATGCCCGAACTCATTTCTTCGGGAAAGAGGATGTGCTGCCGCTTTGGGTGGCTGACATGGATTTTAAAACTCCTGATTTTATTGTCGATGCCATTCGGAAACGTGCCGAACACGAAGTATTTGGATATACTTTCCGGCCAGAATCGTATTACCAATCGATTATCGACTGGATGAAACGCCGCCATAATTGGGATATTCAAAAAGAATGGATCTCCTTTAGCCCGGGAGTGGTTGCAGGCTTTACATTAGCAATCGAAGCCTTCTCAGAGCCTGGTGACGGCGTGATTATTCAGACGCCGGTGTATTTTCCTTTCTTCGATTCAGTAAAACATACCGGACGCGAACTAATAGAAAACCCTCTTCAACTTAAGGATGGGCGATATTACTTCGATCTGGAAGACCTGAAACAAAAGATTACTCCAAAAACGAAGCTTCTTTTGCTGAGTAATCCTCATAATCCGGGTGGCATGGCCTGGAATCGTGATGAACTAAGCGACCTGGCAAAAGTCTGCCTCGAAAATAAAGTCATGATAATCTCCGATGAGATTCATTCTGATCTGATTTTTGAAGGTAATCGACACACTCCATTGGCCGGAATTTCAGAAGAAATAGCACAAAACTGTGTGATCTGCATGGCTCCCAGCAAGACATTCAATATTGCCGGACTGACAACCTCTATCCTGGTTATCCCCAATAAAAGGCACTTTGTGGCTTACGAACGAGTCATGAGTATTCCGCACTTACACATGGGAAATATCTTTGGAACGGTTGCTCTGGAAGCTGCTTATACCCATGGCGATGAATGGCTGGCTCAACTGTTGGCTTACTTAAAAGGAAACTTCGATTTCCTGAATCAGTTCTTTCAGGAAAATCTGCCGGAAGTGAAGGTGATGAAACCGGAGGCAACCTATTTGATTTGGCTCGATTTCTCGGCGTTTAAACTAACCGATGAAGCACTTAATCAAAAACTGATTGATGCCGGGGTCGGTCTAAATCGCGGAATACAATTTGGCAAACAGGGGAGCGGCTATATGCGCCTAAACATGGGCTGTCCGCGAGCTGTATTACAGGAAGCCCTGAATCGTATTCAAAAGGCTTTTCGGGGATAATTAGAATTCTCTTCGAACCCAATTAAGCATTTGTTCTTCGGATTGCTCTTTCATGCAACGGAAGTGCTTTTTCGGGCATTTATGGTATCCCAGTTTTGAGCAAGGATGACACGAGAGACCTTTCACCTCAAGGAATTCGGAACCTTCACCAGCCTGATAAGGGTACATTCCCAATTCAGGTGAGGTATTTCCCCATACCGATAGTATCTTTTTGTGGTAAGCAGCGGCAATGTGCATTAATCCGGTATCGTTGGTAATAACCAAACGGGCATTTTTCACCAGCGAAGCTGACTGATTTAATCGTAGTTTCCCGGTAAGATCAACCACATTCCCAGTATTCCAGTTCATAATTTCAGCACCAACCAGTTGTTCGCCTTTGCCTCCAAGGAGTACAAACGGAAGTTTTGATTCAGAGATCAAACTATGATATTTCTCCACTGGCATCCGTTTGGTAAAATACGTACCCGCTAATACCAGTGCGACAAAACCATTTTGAAAATTCTCAGGTAGATTTTCCAGTGGAAATTCATCTTCCGATGGAATATAGTGGTCGAGCCCTTTTCCATCGTTCGCCACATTAACTTGTTGTAATGGCAACAAGTTGCGGTCGACGATATGACCTTCGGGCATGGTGTTGATTTTAAACTGGGTTAACAACAGTTTGCGGATATTCAGTTTGTTGAATGAGAACGACTTGGCTTTCAAGGCCATTTTTACCTGTAAGCTTCGCAGGTTGTTATGCAGATCGATAATGTAATCGTATTTTTCAGACTTTAGGATTCGGATGGTATCCCAAAGCGAAGTGTCATGGATTTGTATTTTATCGATATATGGGTTAGCCTGAAGCAAATCGGCATTTCTCTTTTTGGTCAGAAAATGGACTTCTGCTTCCGGAAATTGGTTTTTCAGGCAACGAGGGACTGGTGATGTGAGTACAATATCGCCAATCGAACTGAAACGTATAATAAGAAATTTTGTCTTCAAAATAAAAACCCTGAAGTGGATGAAACTTCAGGGTTTAAATATAATCAGTTTATTGTATTAGTCGGTTAAACCGATTCTGCAAGTACAATTATTTTGTTGTCTTTGTTTTCGGCAATACCGCCATCTACTTCGAAACAAAGCTCTTGTCCGTTTTCTTCCACGATTTTAATCGTTCCTTTATTCAGGGTCGAAATAATTGGAGCATGGTTATTTAGTATTTCGAAAGCACCTTTGGCTCCGGGTAACTGAACCAGTTTCACCAAACCGGAATAGACAAGTTTATCGGGTGTTATAATTTCGAGAGTCATTGATCGATTTTAAAGTTCAATTAAAATTAGCCTTTGCAAACTAAGCTCCGGCGAGTAATTTTTCACCTTTTTCGATAGCCTGCTCAATTGTTCCAACCAGGTTAAATGCAGCTTCAGGATATTGGTCAACTTCTCCGTCCATAATCATGTTGAAGCCTTTGATGGTATCTTCGATAGAAACCAATTGCCCTTGCAATCCGGTGAACTGTTCGGCCACAAAGAATGGTTGTGACAAGAAACGCTGAACACGACGGGCGCGATGCACAATAAGTTTATCTTCTTCCGACAACTCGTCCATACCCAGAATAGCAATAATGTCAAGTAATTCCTTGTATCGTTGCAGAATCTGGATAACCCGCTGAGTACAATTGTAATGATCGTCACCAACAACTTCGCGGGTCAGAATCCGGGATGTCGAATCCAGTGGATCAACAGCAGGATAAATACCTAATTCGGAAATTTTACGGCTTAATACGGTTGTTGCATCAAGGTGGGCAAATGTTGTAGCAGGAGCCGGGTCTGTCAAGTCATCGGCAGGTACATACACTGCCTGAACTGAAGTGATTGAACCATTTTTTGTTGAGGTAATACGTTCCTGCATGATACCCATTTCGGTAGCCAGAGTAGGCTGATAACCTACGGCTGAAGGCATACGACCTAATAATGCCGATACTTCCGATCCGGCCTGAGTGAAACGGAACACATTATCGACGAAGAAAAGGATATCACGTCCTTTGCCTGCTGATCCGTCGCCATCACGCAAGCTTTCAGCAATGGTCAAACCCGAAAGAGCTACACGAGCACGGGCCCCTGGAGGTTCGTTCATCTGACCAAATACCAGAGCCAGTTTCGATTTCTTAAGGCTTTCCTCGCTTACTTTCGAAAGATCCCAGTTTCCTTCTTCCATCGATTTCTTAAACTCTTCACCGTAATCGATAATGTCGGCTTCGATCATTTCTCGGAGCAAATCGTTTCCCTCACGGGTACGCTCACCAACTCCGGCAAATACTGACAATCCACTATGAGCTAAGGCAATATTGTTAATTAATTCCTGAATCAAAACCGTTTTACCAACACCGGCACCACCAAATAAACCGATCTTACCACCTTTGGCGTAAGGTTCAATCAAGTCGATTACTTTGATACCTGTAAAAAGCACCTCGGTTTCTGTCGTTAAATCTTCATATAAAGGTGGTTCATTATGAATGCTTAGACCTTCTTTTGGCAAGGCCACCATTCCATCAACAGCATCACCGGTTACATTGAGCAAGCGGCCAAGTGCAATTTCTCCTTTAGGCATTGTAATTGGTTTCCCGGTAGCAATAACATCCATGCCGCGACGAAAACCGTCGGTCGAGTCCATTGCGATCGCCCGAACCGTATTTTCACCGACATGCTGCTCGCATTCGAGAACCAAATTTTGCTTCCCTTCCCGGACAATTTCAAGGGCATCATAAATGCGTGGAAGTTCACTGCCCTCCTGATCGAACGTAATGTCGATGACTGGTCCGATTACCTGAACTATTTTTCCAATATTTTGAGCCATATTCTTTAGTTTAAGCTACAAAGCTGAATTTTATTTTTCTAAAAAACATTAGTAAGAATCAATAAAACGAATCAGCAACAAATATAGTTTGTTTCGAATAAATTAGTGATCCCGATTCATGATCATTTGTGCTAAATAAAGCAATTCATTTTTCTTTTCTTCATTCATCTCAATTTCTTTCCACACATTTAGTGCTGACTGGTAGTATTCGTCAATACAGACTTCTGTTATTTTTCTGATTTCAAGATTGTTATATATTTTTTTGATCACCTCGATTTTTTCGGCGGCATCGAATTCTGTTTTGCTAATCCAGTCGAGCATAACTGTTTTTGAATGATCATCGGCTAACTCAAGTGCTTTTAGAAGCAAAAATGTTTTTTTGTTTGAGGTAATGTCTCCGCCAATTTTTTTACCAAATTTATCCTGATCGGCATAAACGTCGAGTAAATCATCCTGAAGTTGGAAAGCAATGCCCAGATTAAGGCCGAAGTCATAAAGCTGGTCAGCCGTTCTTTGTGGAGCTTCAGCAGCCAAAGCTCCGATTTTCAGACTACAAGCCAGGAGTACGGCTGTTTTCAGACGTATCATATTTAGGTATTCTGGAATTGTGACATCCATCCGGGTTTCGAAATCCATGTCGTATTGTTGTCCTTCACATACTTCGAGTGCGGTTTGTGAAAACAGTCGTATCATGGCTGGTAATTCCGGCGAATCACACAACAGCAAATAGTTGTAGCCCATGATCGACATGGCATCGCCCGATAAAATGGCGACATTCTCGTTGTATTTTTTATACACGGAAGGCTGGTTTCTGCGCATTTCAGCCTTGTCCATGATATCGTCGTGCAGAAGGGTGAAATTGTGAAAGACTTCGATGGCTTTGGCTACCGGGAAAGTTTTTTCAATCTCTTCACTAAACAGGTTACTGGCCAGAAGAACCATTACCGGGCGTAAGCGTTTGCCGCCCATCGAAAGCGCATATCCAACTGGGTTATAAAGATTTTCGGGTTTTGTATTGTTAATGCGAATAATCTCTTGCTCTATTTCGGTAGAAATGAGCGACTGTAAGTAGGGTATTGTGTGCATAGTTTTTCAGAAAAGTAGCTAAACCCGGTTATACAACAGGCGGTTAAGAAGCTCCTCTTTGAATTTTGGAGAGACTGGTAATTGGGTTTTATCAATCATTTCGACTAATCCGCCATCGGTCTTCAGATACCGGTTTACATTTTTCAGGCTAATCAAATGCGAACGGTGAATCCTAAAGAATCCATGCAAAACTAATAAATTATCGAAGTCGAGCAGGGTTCGACTCACCAAAACCGAAGTGCCATTCTTAAAAAAAACACGGGAATAGTTGCGTTCACTTTCACACCGGACGATGTCTTTGACTTTTACAATCGTAAATCCACTGAATTCAGGTAATGCAATGGTTTGATCTTCAGAGTCTATTTGGTTTAAGTTGTTTTTAAGTACCTCGACACGTTGTTTTTCCTGAAGAACGGGAATTTCACTGATCCGGTTGATCACAGAACGGACATTCTCGATTAAAACAGGTTTCAGGATATAGTCGAATGCTGAATACTTAAATGCCTGAATCGCATAATCGCTGTATGAAGAAGTAAAGACAAGCTTGAAATTTACATCGGAAAGTTTTTCAAGCAAGCTAAATCCATTTCCATCAGGCATTTCGATATCCAGAAATACCAGATCCGGATCGAATTTTTCAATCAACGATAACCCAGAGGAAGCAGAATCAGCTTCTCCCAAAATTTCAATTTCTTTAAAATTTTGGTCCAAAATGAGCCTGAGACTTTTTCGGGCTATTTTGTCGTCATCAATAATAACGGAATGGTACATTGATATTAATAATTCTGTTTAGGATAAAAATACTATAAATGATTATACCGAAACATAAATAAAGTAAAAATATTTGGATGTAAAGGTTTTGTCATGTGTCATATATAGGTATTTTTGCCGTAAACTTATTCAGAATGGCAGTGATTCTTATTATCGAAACCTCAACCGAAGTTTGTAGTGTAGCCCTTTGTTGTGATGGGAAAATGGTTGATCTGATAGAATCGGATCAGGGACAAAGCCATGCCCGACTAACGACTGTTTTTGCAGAACAGCTGTTGAACCGAAATCAAATAAAGCCGGAAGATCTTAGTGCTATTGCTGTAAGTAAAGGTCCAGGGTCATATACCGGTTTGCGGATTGGGGTGTCAACCGCTAAGGGCCTTTGCTATGCGAGTCACATCCCGCTGATTGCAGTTGGAACCCTCGAAGCGATGGCCATGCATGTGGCAATGAATCACGCTGCATATAAAGTGTCAGACAATAAACCGACTTTATACTGTCCAATGATTGATGCCCGACGGATGGAAGTTTTCTCGATGCTTCTGGATGGCAACGGTGCCGTTATCAAACCGATTTCCGCTGAAATAATTGATGAATCTTTTCTGGCCGAAGAACTTAGTTCTAATCAGGTAGTGTTTTTTGGCAATGGCTCTGCAAAATGCAGCTCTGTGATCAATTCGCCGAATGCTTTGTTTATTAATGAAATTACGGCATCTGCAAAACATATGGTTGAGCTGGTCTGGCAGGCCTACTCGAATCAGCAGTTTGAAGATGTCGCTTACTTTGAGCCTTTCTATTTAAAAGATTTTGTAGCAACAGTGTCGAAAAAAAACCTACTTGGATGAAATGTGTTTTGATTTTTTGCTTCTTGTTTGTCTTTACTTTCCGCTTGAGTGCCCAGCCTCTTGAAGAAATGGAGTACATTTTGCGTTTCGGTTTTATCAAGGGAGGGAAAGCAACGCTTGTTGCTGAAAATGAAAAATTAAACAAGGAACAAACTATTCATTACCATTTAAGAGGGCGTACCACCGGATTAGTCGACAAAATATACGAAGTAAACGATGTGTACGAAAGCTGGGTTAACCCCAAAACATATCTACCCCTTAAGTCATTGCGTAGTGTTCGGGAGCAAAAATACCGGTTCTATGATGAAGTAATATTTAACCACCAAACCGATTCGCTGTTCAGCAAGAAGAAAGGTGCTAAAAAGGTTCCGCCCAATACAAACGACCTGGTTAGTGTTTTTTTCTATATCCGTCAAAATCTCTATTTCGAAGATTTACTGGCCGGGAAAGCTGTTAAAGTGCCGGTATTTCATGGCGACGAACTGTTTATGATGGAACTAAAACTTATCGGGGAAGAAACCATTGATACTAAGATTGGAAGGAAAGAATGTTATGTTGTTTCGCCCAAAGTTCCTGACGGGAAATTGTTTAAAAGTTCGGATGCTTTAAAGATTTACATTACCAAAGATTCCTCCAGATTACCTATCTACGCCGAATTTGGTATGGTGCTGGGGTCTTTAAAATGCGAACTAAACTCTTATAAAATCAATGGAGTTAATCAATTAGCGAACTGATTTGTATTAATTCTTCTCTGGGTTGCAATTATCCGTTGTGAATTGGAATTTGTTAGTGTATTTTTGCAGCCCATTGAATTTAAACAGGATATCATGAACAGACCAATAGTAGTCAGTGGCATCAGGCCGACCGGAAATTTACATCTCGGAAATTATTTTGGGGCAGTACGAAGCTTTTTAAAGATGCAGCAGGATTATAACTGCTACTTCTTTATTGCCGATATTCATTCTTTGACCACACACCCAACTCCGGTGAATCTTCAGAGTGGTGTTAAACAGGTGCTTGCAGAGTATCTGGCTTGTGGTATCGATCCTGAAAAAGCGACTATTTTTATCCAGAGCGACGTGCCTGAAGTGATCGAACTTTACACGTTCATGAATATGAATGCTTATTTGGGTGAGTTGGAGCGTACCACTTCATTTAAGGAAAAAGCCCGGAAAAATCCGGATAATGTAAACGCCGGATTGCTGACCTATCCGGTTTTAATGGCAGCTGACATCATTATCCACAAAGCACGTTTTGTGCCGGTAGGGAAAGATCAGGAGCAAAATCTGGAAATGGCCCGTAAGTTTGCCGGACGCTTTAACCGCATGTATAATTGCGAACTGTTCCCATTACCACAACCGTTTACCTTCGATGGTGGCGATATGATTAAGGTTCCGGGATTGGATGGCAGCGGTAAAATGGGTAAATCGGAAGGAAATGGTATCTTCCTGTATGAAGATCCAAAAGACATTCGCAAAAAAGTGATGCGTGCAGTTACCGATGCTGGTCCAACCGAGCCGAACAGCAAAAAAGTGGAGGCTGTTGAGAACCTGTTCACCTTGCTGAAAATTGTCTCAACTCCTGATGTTGTAGCTCATTTTGACGCAGCTTACAACGATTGCAGTATCCGTTACGGAGATTTGAAGAAACAACTGGCTGAAGATATTATCACCTATACTTCGCCGATTCGCGAACGGATTATCGAGATTTTGAAAGACGAAGCCTATCTGGCCAAAGTTGCACAAATGGGCGCTGAAAAAGCCCGCGAATCAGCTGCAGCAACGCTTAAGGAAGTTAAAGAACTCATCGGGTTCAGACGTCTGTTCTAATCCAACAAAATATAATCTTTACTGGTCAGGGTTTCACTTCATCGTGAAGCCCTGACTTGCTTTTATAGCCTGTTTGCCGGTAAAAAATCGGTCTTCATGGTTTTTGTTTCTTTTCTATTGTTCATTAGGCTTTCCTTTGTCGCGCCAAAAACAGTTACCTGCTGATGTTTTTTTGATGCAATTGCAACCAATTGCAAAAAAGATTCTCTATAGCAGTTGAAAACAATCAAACAATGTTCAGAAAACAAAAACGAATGAAACATCTTAGTATTATTTTGCTCTTATTAGCTCTGACTCTTCAGGGGTTTGCCGGAAGAGTTACCCTGAGCGGCTACCTGAAGGACAAAGCCAATGGCGAAGCCCTTATTGGAGCTACTGTTTATGTATCGGATCTAAAAACCGGTGTAATTACCAATCCGTATGGATTTTATTCTGTTTCAGTTCCTCAGGGGACTTATACGGTTACCTTTTCCTACATTGGTTATCAGTCACAATCGTCTTCGGTTAACCTGAATGTCAGCAAACAGCTGAATATTATGCTTGAAGAAGATTCCAAACAGATTGACGAAGTTGTTGTTACCGGCGAAAAGAAAGACCGTAACGTTGAAAACCTTCAGATGAGTATGGAAAAAGTTCAGGTGAAGTTGATTAAAAAACTGCCTGCATTCATGGGTGAAGTGGACATCATAAAAAGCATTACGTTGCTTCCCGGAATTCAGAATGGGGGCGAAGGTAGTTCCGGATTGTATGTCCGTGGTGGCGGTCCCGATGAAAACCTGATGATTCTGGATGAAGCTCCGGTTTACAATGCTTCTCACTTATTGGGATTCTTCTCTGTTTTTAATTCGGATGCAATCAAAGATGTGCAGATCTATAAAGGTGGAATTCCGGCCGAATTTGGCGGCAAAGCGTCTTCGGTGATTGATATTCGCATGAAGGACGGAAATTCTCAGAAAATGGAAATGAATGGGGGAATTGGAAGCATCTCAAGCCGCTTTACAGTCGAAGGTCCGATCATCAAAGATAAATGGAGTTTCATTGTTTCGGGGCGAAGGACTTATGCCGACGTTCTTGGACGAATGATGGGGGTTGAACAGCTGAAGGAAAACAAGCTCTATTTTTATGATATGAACCTGAAAACAAACATTCAGCTAAACAGTAAAAACAGAATTTATGTTTCGGCATATACCGGAAGTGATTACTTTAAAGTTGGCGAATCGATTTACATGCAATGGGGAAACCTGACTTCTACCGTTCGCTGGAACCATCTTTTTAGCGACAAGCTGTTTTCAAATTCTTCGTTTATATTATCGCGCTATAACTACAATCTGGGCGTGCCCGGTACTGGTGCAAACCAATTCGACTGGACTTCACAGATCTCGGATTATAACTTCAAACAGGATTTGTCGTGGTTCCTGAATTCGAAGAATAAACTGACCATGGGATTCAACATTATTTACCATCGGTTTGAACCCGGTAAGCTCGATTCCAATGAAGGTTCCAATTTTCATGATAAAACCCTGACCAATTATAATGCCCTGGATAATTCGGTGTATGCATCGAATGAGCAAGCAATAGGTCCAAGGATTACCCTGCGTTATGGATTGCGTTATTCCTATTTTCAGCAGATCGGGAAAGGGAAAATTCAGGAATACAAGAACCCGGATCAGCCCAATAGCGGAGAAGTTATAGGTGAAAAGGAATACGGTTCCGGGAAGCTTATTCCTCCGGCCTATCACAATCTGGAACCCCGTGTTGCACTGAAATATATGCTTTCTCCGGAAAGTTCGGTCAAGGCGTCGTACAATCGTATGGTACAAAACCTTCACCTGATTTCGAATACTAATTCGCCAACGCCACTCGATATTTGGCTGCCCAGTAACCGATACATTAAGCCCCTGATTGCAGATCAGTTTGGTCTGGGTTATTTCCGGAATTTTAAGGAAAATATGTTTGAGACTTCGGCTGAAGTTTATTATAAAAATATGAGTCATGTTGTTGATTACAAAGATGGCGCAGAACTTTTTGCCAAAGAAAATCTGGAAACCGAGCTGTTACATGGAAGTGGCTATGCATACGGGTTGGAACTCTATGTGAAAAAACAGGAAGGCCGGTTGACCGGTTGGCTGAGTTATACCTTATCGCGATCGATGCGTAAAATTCCCGGAAACAATGAAGGGAGAGCCTATCCGTCGAGTTCAGATCGTACGCACAACATTTCGCTGGTGACCAACTATGAACTATCAAAACGGCTAACTCTTTCGGCAAACTGGATCTTCTCTACCGGAACACCTACTTCATATCCGATTGCCAAATACGATGTTCAGGGAAATACAATGTATTACTATGCCGACCGCAACAGTAACCGAATCCCGGATTATCACCGGTTGGATGTTTCGCTGACCTACGATTTCAAGAAAAACGACCAACGGAAAATAAAACAGTCGCTGAATTTTTCGATCTATAACCTCTATGCACGACGAAATGCCTATTCCGTTAGCTTCCGCCAAAATGAGGATAATCCAAATGTGTCGGAAGCAACCCGCCTTTCCATTATCGGAAGCCTGATTCCGTCAGTTACATACAATTTCAATTTTTAATCAGCACTTCAAAAAGATATACACATGAAAAACTCTATAGAAAAAAAGGCTTCCTATCCTACACTTTTTTCGGGTCGTTTCCTTCTACAAGCTTCACTGTTCAGGGAAAGGAGCTTTTCCCGGTTTCCGGTCTCCGGTTTTCTAAACCTAATCATCGCAGTTTTCCTTTCTGCTTTTGTATTCACCTCGTGTGAGGATGTGATTGATGTTAAGCTGAGTGGTGAAACCCTGAATTTATATGGTGTTGAAGCTAGTATTACTACGGTTGATCAACCTACGGTTTTCCTGTATAAAACTTTACGTGTTAATCAGGATGAGGCCTATCCTGGAGTTAGTGGTGCTGTGGTTACGATCTCCGACAATGCTACTCCTGTCAACACCATTACATTGACTGAAGATCCTTCGAAAAAGGGATATTACAAAGTGCCACAAAATGCAAGTTATCCTGGTGTTACCGGTCGCGAGTATACGCTTACGATTCAGACGGATGGTGTGACTCTGGTAGCAAAAGATCATCTGTATAAAGTGGAGCCCATCGATTCGATCCGGGTTGAACCTTCCTTGCGCGGGGATAAACGGTTTTTTGGTGTTTTTGTCTATGGAAAAGAACCTGCCGGACTTGGAAATTATTACAAATGGGATGTATATGTCAACGATAAGTTGATTCATGAGGCTGATCGTATTAGTTGTGCCAGCGATGAATTTGTGGATGGAAATTACATTTCGAAACTGGAAATATTTACCGACTATTACGAATATAACAAGGAAGATAAGGATCGAAAAATAAAGCTGAATAATGTTGTTCAGGTAAAGCAAAATTCGATTTCAAAATTTGCGTATGATTTTTATTCTCAAATGATTAACCAAAGTTCATCCGGAGGTCTTTTCAGTGTTCCGGTGGCAAATATTAAAAGCAATTTTAAGGGAAGCGACAATAAACCGGTACTTGGTTTATTTGTAGCCCGTGATGTATCGGTTTCCAATCCGGTGCTGATTAATCAGAAGCTGGAAGATCAGTTGGATAAACGTCCGTAATTGGAAATCCATTAACAAACAGCAAAGTCTGTAACAGCAGATCGGATGATAGAAGTTCATCCGATCTGTTTTTGTTTTTGGCTGGGTGATGATTGTACTGTTCAGACCTGATGTGTGATAAACACTAAACTGTTGATGGTTTCCTGATGTTTTGCTTAACAATCTTTGGACTTAACTGATGCTGTTATCCTTCGATTTCTTTTAGGAGTGCTAAAGCCTTATCGCGCAAAGGTTTTTGACGTACCCGCCATTTCCAGTAGCCAACCATGAAGGCAAAAAACAACGTAATCATATATCCGATCACGATAACCAGAAAGCGTTGTTTGATGTCGGGAAAGGGAAGAGCATCCTGAAGGGAGAAGCCAACCCCGATGCTGACCAGAATTGCCGGAATTAGTACCAGTCTTGTTTTGCGTTGCCAGAATTCGTATCGTTTGGCAGCTTTACTTAACATTTCGATAGTAGGGACACCATAGTCGATCGATTTGTATTCCTTGTATAACTTTCTGAAAATAATAGCGAAAGTTAGAAACCCAAGTGAAAAGAAGAGAAATCCAAGGGATTTCAGAGGTTGTCCATCCGAAATGAGAATGATTAAAAAGAAAATAAAATAGAGCGGAGTCATAACTGCCATGAGTCCCTGAAATATTTTACTGATGCGGAGGTTTCGGGCATCTTCGTGTTTTAGACCTCCGATTAGCTGTTCGATATTGGTATAATTTGGTTCCATTCTGGTTCTTGTTTAAGGGTTCAATTGTTGTTTTAGCTGATCTTTAATGCGATGGATTTTCACCCGCACATTGGGTTCGGTTAATCCGATAACATCGGCAATCTCACGCATCGAAAGGCCTTCAAGTACTAGTGAAATCAGTGCTTTGTCGATTACCGATAATTGATTGATTTGAGTTTGCAGCTCTTCGAGGTGTGTTTCCTGCATCATCTTTTGTTCGAGAGCGTCATCGTCTAACAACAGGTTTAACTGGTTAGGATCCTTGTCAATTCGCATTTTCAGATTGCGAAACGTTTTTCCGGAAAAGCTAAGTGCAGTATTCACGGCAATGCGGTAGATCCATGTACTAATCGCCGAATCGCCCCGAAATTTGTCTAAACTTTTCCAGACGTTCACCAGAATCTCTTGGTACATGTCTTTCTGATCTTCTGCATTGGGATTGTAGTACCGGCAAATGCGCATGATCCGGTCGCTGTTGTCCTCAACAATCTGTTTAAAAGCGATGTCTTTATCTTCCTTCATTAAAAACAATTTTTATCCTTTAGTCAGGGTCGTTACCGATTGGTTACATTTTTTAGCGATTTATTTTTGTTTCCCAGACTATTGATGCGATTTCAACGTCAATGGGTAATAGGGATAAAGGTACGAACGTCACCCCGGGTAGACGAAATGACAAGGATAACCGTCCGCGCAAAAGCCTTGTTCAAGAAGGATGTCCCTGTTCGGACGGAATGGTGGCGGTTCGTTGTTTATGGTATGAAATATTATTTCCGTATCATAGCCCTCCATTTCATTACGGACTATGCTTTTACCTGGCGGAGCTTCGCCCCTTGCCAGTGCAATGATTGGAATAATCGTATAAAAACAAGAAGAGGGTGTCCAAAAAGTCAAAAATTTTACCGCAAAGCTACGCAAAGTTAACCTCGCAAAGGAGCACAAAGTATTACATCATTGCTTTTTACCTTTGCGAAACCTTAGTTGTTTTTGGTTCGGCCTGAAGTGCCGGCATATAATAGCCCGGGGTAAGTGAGGAACGAATGTCACCCCGGGTAGATGAAATGGCAAGGATAACCGTCCGCGCAAAAGCCTTGTTCAAGAAGGATGTCCCTGTTCGGACGGAATGGAGGCGGTTCGTTGTTTATGGTATGAAATATTATTTCCGTATCATAGCCCTCCATTTCATTACGGACTATGCTTTTACCTGGCGGAGCTTCGCCCCTTGCCAGTTACAATGATTGGAATAACCGTATAAAAACAAGAAATGACCGGAAAATTTTCCGGTCATTTCTTTTGCTCAAAAGCATTGTATTTTTTGAATTCGTCGTTATTCCATCATCATCAGTTTAAAGCTCTGAGCTTTGTCAGCATCTTTTACCAGAAGCATATAAACTCCGGGTTTTATGTTCGACGTTTCGATGGTATTTAAGCATCCTTCTTCCATTTTTTTGGTAATTAGTAGTTTACCCTGAATGTCGTAAAGGAATGCAATAGCCTTCGCACTCACCTGACCCTTCACTTTGATTTCAATGTTTCGGACAGCATAAGCGCTTAAGGCTTCCTGTGTTGTTTCATTGATTCCGGTTCCCCAGGTGGTGATTCTTACCGGAGTACTTGCCGCACTACATACGACTGATTGGTCTGTCGAGATTGTAATTCTTCGGTACCAGCTTTCACTGTTTTCAACTCCTGGAGCATATCCTGAACCATTCTGATTTGTTATTGCAGACCAGTTTAAACCTTTATCGACAGATGATTCCCAGGTGTATGAGATGGTTCCGTCACCGGAGCCGGCAGCCACAGAGATGATTGGCGCCGGTTTCGATCCCGGAGCAATCTTCTGATCTGCAGCAATTGTTCCCGGCAATGTGACCGATTTAACAGTTATGGTGATCTCGTTACTTAAAATCGATCCACAGCTCGTTGTTTCTTTGTCGGTAGCTACCATTCGGAACAAGGTAGTTTCGGTCAATGCTTCAGGTTGATAACTTAAGTTGCCATTGCCCACATTGGTCCAGCTACCGGTAGTTTTCTTTTGCCATTGGTAGATGAACGATCCACTACCTCCGGTAACCGGAGTCGAAATCAATTGTGACGGAGTTGAGCCATAACAAATGGTTTGAGCAGCACTAACTACCGGTGTTGTTGTTGGGGCAAGAACCGTAATTTTTAACTCATTACTTCTTTGACCACCACAATTAGTAACAATGGCTACCCGGTAATAAGTAGTTTCATTCAATATGCCAGGGCTGTATGTTGGGCTTTTAGCTTCATCGATAGCTAACCAGTTGTTATTATTCTTACTGATTTCCCATAGGTATCCGATAGAGTTATTTGGATCTGAAGATACCGTTGACGTTAGGGTTATTCCATTAGAACCGTAGCACAGCGTCTGGGTATTGGCAGAAGCCGAAACAAACGTAGCTGAGCGAAAGGTTACCCCAATAGTTCCTGTATTTGAACAGCTGTTAGCATTCGAATAATTAACCGAAACTGTTTGAGGATTATCAGCATTCCAAGTGATGGTAACTTCATTGGTACCTTGTCCTGCCGTAATCGTTCCTCCGTTAGAAACGGTCCAATTGTAATTATTCATTCCTGATTCGGTTCTGTAAGTTTGACTCGTGATTCCCGGACAGACTGAAGTCATTCCTGTAATTGTAGGAACAGGTAAATCATAAACTGGTAAAGCTCCGTTGATATAAGTAATCTCATAATTTTCGAGGCCATTACCAATTGCATTCGAAGGTAAAATATCGTATCGTCCTGATGCTGCATTGGCAGCAAAGCCTAAACTCGCGAACGATACACTTGAAATTACATCTCCTGCAACTAAAGCTGTATTGGTAAAATCAGTACCCGGTATGGTTAAAGTTTCGCCAAAACATTTAGTCTTATCTTTTGCCGTAATGATCAAACCTTTTTTTGATATAATTGCTTTTAAATTAGCTGGTTGAATCAGGATGTAATTTTCTCGATCTGCTCCGGAGATGGTCATTGGTGAAGTTGAAACTGCGATATTTGTTCCTACTCCAAGCTGAGAAAATGTACCTGTTGTTTGATTGGCAAGAGTTACGTCGTCACTTCCAATAACCCCGATCAGGCTTGCTCCATAAATCTGAGCCGTATTATTTCCGTCATAAATTTTGTTTTGAGCAATTGCATTGGAAATGGTTAGCTCTTTTGGCAGAATATTGGCTGAAGTTGTAGCTACATTTATTAAGTTATAGTTTGAAGCCGCATTGCCAGTCAAGGCCATTCCGGAACCAGTGACAATTTTATTTTTGCCTGCCAAAGCATCGCTAAACGTAGCTGTTCCTCCACTAAGATTTACTGATGTAATATCTGAGTTTAATAGACCAGTCAATGAACGACTATTAATGGTGGCTATGTTGTTGCCATCGTAGTTTTTACTATTGGCAGTGAATACTCCGCTAACGTCTAATTTGGTTATGTTGGCCGTTGTTGGGGCTATATCGGTTAAGTTATAGTTTGATGCAGCACTGCCACTTAAAGCCATTCCAGAACCAGTCACAACTTTATTTTTGCCTGCCAAGGCATCGCTAAACGTAGCTGTTCCTTCAATAAGGTTGACCGAGGCAATATCAGCAGCTAATACACCAACCAACGAACGACTGCTTATGATGGCAGCGTTATTGCCATCGTAGGTTTTATCGGCCACTGTGAATGTTCCACTAACGTTTGATTTGGATATATTGGCTGTTGTTGTAGCTACATCAGTTAAGTTATAGTTCAAAGCTGCACTACCACTAAGACTCATTCCAGAACCAGTCACAACTTTATGGTCGCCTGCCAAAGCATCGCTAAACGTAGCTGTACCTCCGCTAAGATTGACGGAAGCAATGTCAGGAACTAATACACCAACTAATGAACGACTGCTTATGATGGCAGTGTTATTACCATCGTAGTTTTTACTACTGGCGGAGAATACTCCGCTAACGTCTAATTTGGTTATATCGGCTGTTGGATTTGTAGGTTGAGTTAACGAATAATTACCTGCTTTTGTGCCTGAAAGGGAAAAGCTGGTGAGGGTAACTGTTTTTCCATTTTCAGCATTTATATCGCTAAACGAACCTGTTCCAAGAGCTAAAGAAACGTCATCGTTAAATAATACTCCGGATAACGGTCCAACATTCAATTTGGCCGAGGTATTCCCATTATATACTTTGCTGTCAGCCGTTACTTGACTGACCGTAAGTTCTTTCCGACTAACTGTGCCAGTAACCGAAACATTCTGCTGAGTAGCATTCGTACTGACATGAGTAATGATCCCGGTTGGTTTTCCTGCCGTTGCGTTTGCATTTACACGAACGTAAATAGTGGTGGAACTTACGATTCCATTATATGGGCTTAATGTAAGCGTATTGCTATAATTTACACCGTCAGTAGAAACTGCAAAATCGGTTGGTGCCGTAATTGTCAATACATCACTTAACGGAGAGGCATCTATGGTGTATTGTTGTTCGGTGGATACCGAGCCATAGGTGCTGGTAAATGCGGTCAAACTTGACGAAATGTTGATTACCTGCACATTCAGCTCGTGAGCACCAATACATGGAAGAGCATTCCTTGTTTTATTGTCAATATCAGTGGTTATTCCCTGACTTGATAAATCGGTACCTGCAGCGGCCAAAGCATCATTTCCTACTGTACTTAGGTGCAAATCAGAATCCGATACAAAACTTGGATTTATCGATAGCGTATGGTCATCTTTACCTGATGCGGCTTTCCAGTTAGTCAAATTCGCATAATCAGTCGCATCAATTTTCCCCAAAGTACTGTTTGTACCTCCGGAGCTGTAGTAATTGTTATAATCTGAAGATAAATTACCTGTTGCCGATGAACTGTATCGAACTACATAGTGGGTTCCTGTGCCAACCGTACGTTTATTCACGAAGAGATTATTCTTAATGTTGCTGACACTATTTTGATTCCTGTAATAACACGATGAGGTATTTGTTCCGCTACCTGTGCCACTGACCACCACGGTGTTATTGTAAATGTTAAAGGCCGCTGATGTGCCGGAATTATCATATATGCCAATAATACTGCTGGCAGCACCTGACATGTTGATAAAGTTATTGGCTACCAGTGATGGCGTTGACGAATTCTGGGCGAGGAAAATTCCCACAGCAGTGGCATTCGTGCTTAAATCATGAATATTGTTAGCTAGAATTTTCTCGCCGGAGATGGTCGAATTATTTAACACCACACCATAAACATTTCCAGATAAGGTTGAATTTAGATAAATTTCATTGTTTTTGTAGGTATTACCAGTTGAATAGTTTTCTATTCTGATCGCCGTAAAACCAAAATCGGTTATTCTATTCGCAAGAATTTGGTTGTTGGAGTTTGGTTTTCCCGCAGTACCTAAATTGTAGATTCCCAAAGTAGGGATGGAAGTGCCTTTCGTTATGTCGTTATTTTGAATGAGGTTGTTATTATTCCCGGTAGTTCCGGCAGTACTAAAACATACTACACTTCCTGTACCTGCGGTCTGTACTCCCGTAAGAATACAATTTTTAACCGTATTGTCCGATGCTCCGTTAATAAGATTAATTGTTGCAGTAGCCCCGGTGTGAGTATTACTGATCGTTAAATCCTTGGTTGTCGCTGTGCCTCCGGTACTTCCATTAATGGTGACATTGGTTGCTCCATTTAAGTCAATCAATGGTGCTCCGTTGATGTTTCCTGAAATACTTAATCCGGTTACTGTTGGGTAAATATTGATCGAAGTGTAACTGCTTGTACTGTTGTATCCGTTCTGATAAATTGTTGCCGTAGTCAACTCGGTGGTTGATCCTGTAACTTTAATGGTAACCGCACCAGTGTGAGTCCCCGAATTGATGGCATCAAAAGCATTTTTTAAGTTACCATATTGGGTAGCTCCTGTAAATCCTGAAGTTGAGCTTACTTCAACGGGTAAAATCGCATTCGAAACGGTTATTCCGTTGCCCGTTAAATCAGCTACCACTGCAGAAGGATCGGCTCCGGCGGCCCAGTCTTCAGCGGCAATAAGATTATAAAGAACTGCACCAGCCGAACTTGTTCCGTTATTATTAATAACCTGATTTAGATTCGTAATGTCTGTTGCGTTTAAGGTAACCGAGAACGATGTTGCAGAGGTAATCTCAACACTCGAAGATGTAAGTACTCTGGTAAGGCTTCCTTCTCCTGAAAATGTAAGTTTCGAAACATCGATGTCGTTTGCAGCTCCTGCTAATTTTAGGAATCCGGTTCCGGAAACAACCAAATTTCCGGTTGCGGCATCGTAAGTAGCACTGGTAATGGTTGGTACTGCCACGTTACTTACGGTAACGCCGTTTCCTGTCAAATCGGCTACGACCACAGCAGCATCAGCTCCGTTTGCCCAGTCTTCAGCAACTGCCAGATTATAGGTAGTTCCTCCGGTAGAACTTGTTCCGTTTTTGTTTACAATCAGGTTCAAATTAGCAATGTCTGTTGAATTCAGTGAAACGGTAAATGCTGACCCCGAAGTGATTTCTACACTTGCTGAGGTTAAAGCATAAGTTGCTCCACCTTCACCGGTGATGGTAAATTTTGAAACATCGATGTCGTTTGCAGCACCTGCTAATTTTACGAATCCGGTTCCGGAAACAACCAAATTTCCGTTTGCAGCATCGTAAGTAGCACTGGCGATAGTTGGTACTGATACATTGCTTACGGTAACGCTATTGATTGCATCAGCCGAGTTTGCCGATGTTACACTCGCATCCCAGTCGTCAGCTACAGCTAGATTGTAGGTGGTTCCACCTGTCGAGCTGGTTCCGTTTTTATTAAGCATCATATTTACCGCATTCAGATCTGCTGCATTCAGCGTGATACTGGCTGAAGTAGAACTGCTGGCTGTTACATTACCTGTTGTCAGGGTGTAAGTTGAACCACCTTCGCCGGTTAAGGTAATCTTGGCCGGGTTGATGGTTTCACCGGTGGCAATGTTTTGGCAGGTAAGTGAAAGTAAACCTGTGGCAGAATTATAGGTAGATGAAGTGATCGACGGAATTAAAGTAGTAAAACTTGTTGCCGTACCATAACTTGTACCAGCTGTGTTGGTTGCATAGGCATTAACGTAGTATAATGTTCCGGCATTCAGCGAACCTACCGATTGGCTAAAAATTCCGCTGCCAGAACCAATATCCACTTTTGTTGCACCTTCTGCAATTGTTGGCGTTGCATCGGTTAGTGAATACACTACACCTCTTTCGGTTACAGTTGCTCCTCCATCGGAGGTGATGTTCCCGCCAAGGGTTGCTGAGGTGGCATTGAAGGTGGTTACAGCAGCAGTGGCTGTTGTTGGTGTGACAGGAAGTATTTGCCACGAAAGATAAGGATAACCATTGTTCTTGGTGGCATCGATACTCCAATAATCATTGGTTCCGTTAGCCGTTTCGCCTGTAAAATCCCATCCGGTAAAAGTCGATTGAGTATTCATTTCAATAGTGGTTTTTCCTGTTCCGCCAACACTGGTTGCCCGTCCTGATGTTTGGGTATTCCAGAAACAGTTGGTGACAGTACCGTCATTATTTGAATTGAGACCACCAAGATTAGTTGCCCCTGAAACAGTACCTGTACTGTAACAATTAGTCTCTATTGGATTAATTGCCGAAGCAATCGTTCTAAAATTATAACCCACCAGACCGGCAACATAATCGTTTCCGGTAACATTGACTTTACTATACGAATTCGTAATTGTAGAACTCTCGCTCGATCCTGTAATTCCGGCAACCAATATATTTCCGGTAACAGAACCTGTACTGAAACAATTACTGATGGTTGAGCTTGCACGAATGGAGCCTGCCAAACCGCCTGCATAATCATGTCCCTTAATATTTACATTGGGTAAACCCAGATTCTGAATGGTGCCAGTTGTGACGAATCCAAATAAGCCTACAAAGTCGGTTCCGGGTCGGTTAATGAAAAGCCCTGACACAATATGTTGCTGTCCATTGTATTTTCCGGTAAATTTAATTGTACCGTTCCCAATTGGTGAAAAACCAGCAGGACTATTCCAGCTTGATGTTGTGGAAGCATCAATGTCGGCAGTTTGTATAAAAGACTTATTCCACAGACTACTGTTTTCCGACAACAAACGAAGGTCGGCAAGCGTCGCGATTTGATAAGGATTCGAGTCAGTACCTAAGCCCTCAAATATCGCAGTAGTAAAATTCACTTCATCTCCATAGCTGGTATCCACAGAATTTGTGGCATACGCTTTTACGTAGTAGGTTGTCCCTTTCGTCAGACCCGTCATATCCGAAGTGAATGGTACTGCGGTACTGATCGCTCCAAGTGTTGTTTTAGTCGGAAGGGCTATTGTCGGATTGGTACTTGTACTCCACACAACTCCATATTGAGATGGGTTTGGAACTCCTAAACTGGTGATGTTCCCATTTCCCGTGGCAGTTGTTCCTCCAATGGCAGAAACAGCCTGAGTGGTTACTGTTGGGGTGACCTTATTCTGCGTGGTAAACTTCCAGGTATTGGATGATGCTGCAAATCCTAAAAAGGCATTGCTGGATTGATCTTTTACAAAGCCAGCACTGATTCCAACTGTAACGAGTGTATTAACCGGAAGATTTTCGGTTAGTGTAATGCTAACACTCTTTTGATCGGATGACAATGCAAATAATACTTTATCGGCAGCCACAGACAAATCGTACGATTTTACAAGTGTTGCACCATTGTAAATACTCAGAATTCCGGTAGAACCTAAACTTACTTTTTCGTCGAAAGTTAAGCTAAGCGTAGGTTTCAAATCAATGTTTGTAGCGTTTGTAACCGGACTGTATGTGCTCACTACAGGAGCTACATTATCAACAACATTAATGGTGAATGTTTGATCGGTATATCCGGCAATATTGGTAGCACGGAGAACTACATTGTGTGATCCTACATCCGACTTAGCCGGAGTGCCAGTAATGGTTGCTCCCGTTTGTAAACGATAGACACGATTACTTACACTATATGCAACACCACCGGTTGAAGAATATGAAAAACTGGGAATCGATTCATCCCCGGCAAGCGATACTACTTGATAGCTGGAAAAATCAGCAGTGTACTTTCTTAAGCCACTCGCCGTTGACGATACATAAAAATTACCCTCGTTGTCAGCCCGAATACCGGAAACATTAGTTAACCCCGAAAGTACCGTGGTTATTTTTGTTCCATCGTATTTTAAAATTGTACGATTATTGTATGTAGCTATATACATATTACCGCTTGCATCAAAAGTCAATCCCCCACAACCGTTTGGAGGAATTCCAGTTGCTTGATTTAAGACAACTTCTGACACCTTTGAGTTTTCATTGACTCTCAATATTTGTGTGTTTTCTAAATTTGCAATATAAATATATCCATTGTGCTCTTCCAGCGACCAAGCCCCATATAAGTTGCTGGAGGTAGCAAAAGTTTCCAACGAAGCTGTTGGATCGTTCAGCGGAATACGTGCTACCGCTATATTTGAAAGATTACGATAATACGGAATATAAATATATCCGCCGGCAATATACAATGAGTATACCTGGTTTCCTGTCGGCATTCCTGTTTTCCATGTTGCAGATACGCCATCCGGAGTCATTTTGTAGATGGTTAATCCATCATAAGTAATCCCATATATATTTCCTGCATTATCTTCAGCTAGGCCATTTACACTTCCAGAAAAAGAACCAAACAGGGTGGCTTTATTTGCCACGCTGGAACTAAATGACATCCATGTTGGTAAGGTAGGAGCCGTAATGGTTGTTGGTAAATTGCCTTCCTTAGTTGCTAATGCGCTGTAAGAATATTTTTTCCCGTAATCCACGGTGATAACCGCAGGCGTACTGGTAAACGTTGGTGCTCCAAAATAGGTAAATTTATCACTTGTATTGGTATCACTTGTGCCACCGGCAGTGGTAACCGTAACATGTATCGTTTCGACAGAACCTGCAGGCGAAACGGCTGTAATACTGGTGGCAGTATTGGCTGTAATGTTAGCAGCAGAGCTTCCAAACTTTACAGATGTTGCGTCGGAAAAACCTGTTCCTGTTATTACCACAGAAGTACCTCCTACGATTGGTCCGCTTGATGGGGAAATTCCAGTTATAGTTGGTGTGACTAATGGAGTAACCGAATTTGATGCTGCAGAAGCAGCACCTGTTCCAACGCCATTAGTTGCCGTAACTGTAAATGTATAGGCTGTTCCGTTGGTCAAGCCGGTAACGGCTATCGGACTAGTTGTTCCTGTGCCCGTAAAACCTCCCGGATTGGAAGTAACGGTATAACCTGATATAGCACTTCCACCGTTTGAAACCGGTGCTGTGAAACTGACACTTGCCTGCCCATTTTCTGCTGTAGCAGTACCAATGGTAGGAGAATTTGGAGCTATATCTAAAGTAGTAAATGTCTTATCCGTTCCAGTTGTCGTTCCGGCACTATTTACACCGTTTACTCTGAAATGATACTTAGTGTTAGGTGTTAAACCTGACAGTGCATAACTAACTGCCGTTGCTGTGCTTTCTGTAACCGGACTTTGAGTCGCAGTAACTGTTGTTCCGTAACTAGTAGTCAAGCCATATTCGAAGGTAACTGCTGTACTGGAATTGTTTGCATTTATAGTACCATTAAGCGTTGCCTCTGCACCGGTAACAGAAGTAGCTGCCGAAGTAGTGGCTGTTGGTGCACTTGCTACTGTAATATTCAATATTGTTGTGCTGGTTCCTGCAACATTAGCTGCTGAAATAGTATAATTAGTGGACGGACTCGGAGCTGTAGGATTACCACTTATAATTCCGGTTAAACCATCAAATCTTAATCCTGCAGGAAGAGACGGACTAATGCTGTAAAGGGCTGGTGATACTTTTCTGATTTTTCTATTACCGTTATCAGACACATATATTTCTCCGGTCGTACTTACATTAATATCTCGCATTCCATTAAATGTTGCAGAAGTTGCATTACCATCTAATGACCCTGAATCACCGCTTCCTGCAATTGTTGTAACAACACCAGCTGAAGTGATTTTGCGAATTTTGTTATTTCCACGATCAGCCACATAGATATTACCTGAATTATCTATTGACAATCCATCTGGTTGATAAAAAGATGCGGCAGTACCTGTTCCATCTGCTGAACCAACAATTCCACTACCTGCAAATGTGGTGACAACACCAGCAGATGTGATTTTGCGAATCACATTATTATTGTAATCTGATACGTAAAAATTCCCTAAAGCATCTGTTACTATTCCAAATGGCCAGTTAAATCTGGCTGAAGAGCCTGTGGCATCTAGGTAGCCTGCATTGTTCGCTTTGCCTGCAAAAACAGACTTAACCCCTGCTGGAGTTATTTTATAAATGACAGATGAACCATATGAAGCAACAAACACATTTCCAGTCTCATCAAATGTAATACCGCTTGGATTTGCAATTCCCGTACAGAAAGTTGATACAACTCCTTCTGTGGTTATTTTGCGAATTGAAGAGTTCTGTTCATCACCAACATATAATGTTCCTGAAGCATCTATTGCTAATCCTATAGGTCCTTTAAATTGTGCTACAGTGCCTATACCATCTGCAGATCCGGAAGTACCACCGGCAAAAGTAGAAACAGCGCCGTCGGAAGCAATCTTACGAATTGCATTATTTAAATAGTCACATACAAATGTGTTTCCATGCGTATCTCTTGCAATACCCCATATAGCGGTAAAACTTGCTGTACTTGCATTCCCATTTAAAAACCCGGAAGCTCCTGATCCTGCGAGAGTTGTAACAACCAATGCATTGCCCACACCTGTAGATGTGCCACCGGTATTAACAGGAGCAATTGCAGTAATTGCTGTTCCTACCGTATATGTTTTTGGAGTAGTGTAACTTATATTTGGGGCTGCCACATAGGTAAACTGATCAGCGATACTTGTGGCACTTGTTCCTCCATCTGTAGTAACTGTAACATCAACTGCTCCGGCAGAGCCTGCAGGCGAAGTGGCTGTGATACTGGTGGCATTATTAGCGGTAATACTTCCGGCGGTACCGCCAAAATTTACCGCTGAAGCGGCTGAAAGGTTGGTCCCAGTTATAGTTACTGATGTTCCTCCGGCTGTTGAGCCACTGGTTGGAGAAATACCTGTTACAGTTGGCACAGCAACTAAAGTTGTAAAATTCGTTACCATACCATAACTGGTACCCGCTGAGTTGGTGGCATAAGCACATACATTATAGGTTGTGTTGCCGCTTAGCCCGGTGATTGATTTACTGAAAGTACCTATCCCTGTTCCGTTGGCATCTTTGGTTACTCCTGTTTCACCTATGGTTGGCGTAGCATCGGTTGACGAATACACAACACCACGTTCAGTAACAGTAGCACCACCATCGGCAGTTATGTTCCCTCCCATAGTGGCCGAAGTGACATCGTAGGTGCTTATTGCAGTTGTGGAAACAGCTGCTGTAAAAGGAAGTACTTGCCATTCCAAGTATGGATACTTATTGTTTTTGGTGTCCATTCTGTTCCAATAATCATTTGTTCCATTGGCTGTTTCTCCTACAAAATCCCAACCGGTAAAGGTCGATGTCGTTTTCATTTCGGCGGTAGTTTTACCTGTTCCATCAGCAGAAGCCGATTGTCCGGATGTTTGAGTGTCCCAGAAACATCCAGTCAAGGTAGGAGCGGAGAAATTATATCCTATTAATCCTCCAACACCTGATGTACCTGAAACAGCTCCTGTTGCATAGCAATAATTCAATATTGCAGTATTATATCCTGCACCAATAAGACCACCACTATACTGACCTCCGTTAACAGTACTCATAGAGTAACTATTGCTTACAGTGCCGCCACAATTTCCAATTAGACCTCCCGTATAATATGTAGTACAGGTTACCGAACCAGCAGAATAACATTGAGTGATGGAGTTTCCACTACTGGCATCTGCGCATAATCCGCCCGCAGAGTACTTAGCACTTACGGTTCCACTGAAGAATGAATTGCTTAAAGAGTTATCACCTCCGGCTCCATCAAGACTCCCAATGAGTCCACCTGTATTAGTATCTCCCGAAATATTACCTGTTGCATAACAGTTGTCGATAATGGTACTTTGATAAGCATACCCGATTAACGCTCCAAGCCATTGGTTTGTCGAAGTTCCAGTGCTGGCCGTTAAGGAAACATTAGATAATCCTACATTTGAAATGGTTGCCCCGAATGTTATTCCAAACAATCCACCGCACAAGAATGGAGAACGATTCATGTGTAAATTTGAAATGGTATAATTTTGCCCATCATAGTTGCCTGAAAAATAATAATAGGTATTAAATCCTCCATCTTTGTCATACCCGATAGGCATCCATCCCTTACCGCTATCCCATGTCGATGTGGGGGAAGCATCAATATCGGCAGTTTGCTTAAAGTATTTGCCTGAAAAGTCAGTTCCGGCATTCACCTGAGTTGCCAACCAATAAAGATTATTAAGCGAAGAAATTTGATACGCGGTAACAGGACTTAAACCATCTCCTGCAGTTGGTGCAGTTGGCGTTTGTGCTATACTTGTTGTTTTTCCGCCCAGCAGCAAAGTCAGGCAAAGTAAAATAGAAAGTAAAAGTTGTTTCATATTCGTTTTTTATGTTTTTCCTAAATTTTATTTCTCCGTTGCACGATCATTAATCCGGATACCATTCCATCAAATTTTGCAGAACTAATGTTCGAAGAAGGGAACCCCATTAGATTCGAGTTTGTGCATTGACACTAATTGCAGGATCAATAAGCAGAGTATCATCAATAGGTCTCTTTTTATGCATTTGTAAAAGCCGATCTTTCAGGGTTTTTCAGTTACGATATGTATTTTAGTCCGATAATTCTATGCAATGCACAGTATCTGCTAGACACGCGCGACGTAAACATACTAAAAGTATTTATATTTTGTTTATCACCCCTTTTATTTTGCCATAAATCTACGATCTGCTGCTGTTTTTTTTGATTTATAGTAGTGCCTGAATTGATTGCGAACCTGTGCATTGGATACTACCTGCAGGGACATCATATAGAGAAATAAGACGTAATTTAGGTTTTTCATGAAAACGTTTAGATATAAGTTAAATAAACCGGTTATACTGTAAAACTATTGCATGCCTGATACATAGTCTCTTTTTTTAGTAGCGATTGCTAAAAATTAATGAAAAGAAAATGTAAATGTTCTCAATTCCGCATCTGTAGCCGTTTTGGCTGTCATTTTGCGAAATATCCCGACAGATCTTAAGATGTTTCCGGACAAAAAAAATCCTGAGAGGTTTTAAAAATCTTTCAGGATTAGAAAAAGAAAATATCCTAAATAAAGTCTTTCGTTTACTGGTTTCTGAGACCTTTTCGGTCTCTTTGCCTTCCGCTACTCAAACTCCAGACCACCGAAGAATTCAGGCATGTGAAAGCATGGTTTTTCGGTTTTGATTTTGGTCCACGAAACGAAATGAGGAACGGTTAATTCATCGCCGCATTTGTAAAAATTACCGCGATATTTGGTTCCTTTTGTGGGTTTTAAGTTGTGTTTAAAGAATACATTCCAGGGAATGGCAACCGTTATTTGCCATTCAGTTTCTTTTTTCCGTTCAGCAAATGGTGTATTGCCTAACGATGAAACCCTCCGAATGCTTGCAATTTGCTCTTCGGTACCATGTTCAGCAGTTCCTCCTTTTTTCCGGAAACCCAACAGGGCTGTTCCGATACAAGTCATTTCCAGATTGTAGTATTCATCGTTTCCTTCCGGAGAAAGGAAAAACTCGACGCAACTATCGGTCCACACCCGGCCATTGTTCTCGGTTATTTCGGCTTTCACAGCCTGCTCGTTCACTTTATATTGCAGGAACAGTTCGTTTTCGTTCCAGGCGATTTGCACCGTAACTTTCGGGTGATATGGATATTCTTCCCAGTTGACTGTTTCCAGCAAAAGAGGTTCGACTTCCAGATTAAGTGTTTCGGCGATCAACTCCAGCGGTGGATTCGAAAAGCCTTCAAGTATTTGATGTACTTTCATGGTCTGTGTTTTTAGTCCAAAATGTGTTTTATTTTCCTTCTGAGTATTCCAGGCTCCGGAAGTCGGATTAAGCCAGGCCAGTAGCAACAGTGCGAACAATCCGACACATTTCATCATATTGTTCCTCCATGCTGGTCAATAGTTTGTATTGAGCTACTGTTCGCTGATAATTGTGCTCTGCACATTTGATACGGTAGTAGTTATCGCCGTCGATATAGTCCATCAGGAAGCGCAAAACCTGCTCGAAAGTGATGTATTTGGCCGAGAAAGCCAGGTATTCCAATTCTTTTTCGGTTAAGAAGCCAATGGCCTGAGACAAATATCCTTTGGTGAATCCTTCGAACATTGTTATATCACTTGAAACAGCATCCAGATCTTCTTCATCTTCCTCTCCGGTATTGGTGTACGAACGCATGGCATCGCCAAAATCGTTTAGTACGGTGCTGTTTAGTACGGTATCCAGATCGATCATGCAAAGAACTTCGCCTTTGGTGTCGAAAAGGATGTTCGAAATTTTGGTGTCGTTGTGGGTAATTCGGGTAGGAATGATCCCATCTTCAACCAGTTTCCAGAAGTTAAGCATTTCTTCGCGGCGACTTTCTATCCAACTGATTTCCTTTGTTAATTTGGCTTTGCGGCCAACCGGATCTTTTGCTAAAATTTCGTCCCACTGTTTGAAGCGGAAGCGCATATTGTGGAATCCGGGTAAAATATCGGTCATGGGTTCATTCAAATCAGCCACCATCGATTGAAACAAGCCAATTCCTTTTCCGCCCTGGAAAGCCAGTTCCGGTGTTTTTGCTGAATCGTACGACTTTGTTCCGGTGATAAATACGCAGGCAGCCCAGTATTCGCCGTCTTCGTCCTGAAAATATAGTTTTCCGTCAATCGCCGGAATAATAGTCATTGCTTCGCGCATAGGGTCTCCATTGCGGGCAATTACTTTCTTTTTGATGTGGGTACAAACCTTCAGAATATTCTCCATCATGGCCGGAATATTGGTGAAGATCTTTTTGTTTTTTCGTTGCAGAAGATAGTTAAAGGTCGATGCATCTTTGGTATAAACGACAAAGGTATCGTTAATAAATCCTTCGCCCAGAGCTTCAACCCGGTCAATAATTCCATCAAACTGGAATTGGCTGGCTATTTTTTCGAGGTTCATTGTTTGTGGTTTTGTTCGTTAAAAGCTGTAAAGATATATTCCAAAAGGTAAAAAAAACAGGTCTGAAAAAAATTTCGTCGATAAACGTCGGCTGTTTGGTGTTTTTTTTCGGATAAGGCCTTAAAAGCAAAGGCTTGTATGGACAAATTTTTCAATCTCATGGAGTTTTATTCGATTTTAGCTATACAATCCGTTTCGCTTATTGTTCTCCTTGCTTTTTTATTATTTTTGACAACATAAACCCGATTTTAACAAAAACCTAAATCTAAAAATGCTTACTAAGTTCAAAGACTTCCTGCGTAAACGAATCTTAATCGTTTTATTCCTGTCCATTTTAATTGGAATTGTTTTGGCCATTTTTGGGCAAAAAACCGTTGAATATACTTCAACTGATGAGTTTTGTGCCTCGTGTCATGTCCATCCGCATGTGTTTGCTTCCTGGAAGCTGTCGTCCCATTTCGACAATAAAAGCGGAGTTCAGGTGCATTGTGTCGAATGCCATTTACCCCCCAAAGGACATGGCTACCTGATTGAAAAAGCAAAATTGGGAACGAAGGATATTTATGGGTTCCTGACTAAGGATTCTGCTGAATTTAACTGGGAGATGAAGTCTGAACTTGAACATGCCGTGAAGTATGTCCCGAACTCATCGTGCACACATTGCCACGAAAACCTGTTCCCGAAAGATTTAGCAGACGCAGGCATAGCTGCCCACCTTTACTACGAAAATAACGAGAAAAAACTGGATTTGCAGTGCATCAGCTGCCACCTCGACGCCGGGCATTATAACCCAAACTACAAGCACGGCAAGATGACCGGCATACCGGGGCAAGCCGACGGCAACACCGACAGTTCGAAACCCGCTTTTGATCAGGCGGCCAGCGTAACAACTTTTGCCGACTACACCGAGCAAATTCCGGGCACATCGGTATCGTTCAAAATGATAGCAATCAAAGGCGGCACCTTCAACATGGGCAGCCCCAAAAACGAACCTTTCCACCAAGCCGACGAATCGCCGGTGCGCCAGGTTACGGTCAGCCCGTTTTTCATGGCCGAAGTGGAAACAACCTGGGAACAGTATTGGGCATTTTACGGTAAAACAATGAGCGAAGGACGCACTCCGCCCGAACAGATTTATGCCAACAACAGCAATCCGAACGTGGATGCCATTTCCGGCCCAACCCCGCCTTACGGGCGACCCGACCAGAACTGGGGACTTGGCAAACGCCCGGCAATCACCATGACCCATTATGCAGCGGAAACCTTCTGCCAGTGGCTTTCAAAGAAAACCGGCAAAAAATACCGCCTGCCTACTGAAGCCGAATGGGAATATGCGGCACGCGGTGGCACAGAAACACCGTATTTCTTTGATGGCAAACCGGATAAGTTCTCCAATAATGGATTCTGGCGTAAAATCTCGGGTGCCGAAACCGAACCAATTTCGCAGTACATCATTTATGCAAACAATGGCAAAGGCAAATCGCATTTGCCCGAAGAGGTCAAGCCAAATCCGTTCGGCCTGAAAAATATGCTGGGCAACGTAATGGAATATTGTGCCGACCGCTATGCTCCCGACGCTTATGCCAAAAATAGTGGGAAAGTGGCTAATCCACTCGTAACCGAAGGCGAGGAATGGGTTGTGCGCGGAGGAAATTATATTTCGGATGCAGCCGACGTGCGTGCAGCAGCCCGCAACCACAGTCAGCACGACGCATGGCTGAAAACCGACCCGCAACAGCCCAAAAGCATCTGGTGGTATTCCGATGTTAAAGGCATCGGGTTCAGGGTTGTTTGTGAACCTGATAATTCGATTAAAACTCAATAAATAACTGATTTTCCATACTAAAACTAATACATTATGAAAAAAGGTGTTGATAGACGTTCATTCTTGAAAAGCTCGGCTTTGGCCGGGGCACTGGGCGCAATTGGTACAGGAAGTGTTGCAGCGTTAACATCGTGCAGCAGTACGCCAAAAATTCAGCCATTAAAAGAGGCTGGCTCTTATTACTTACCCAACCTGGTTGATAAGGCTTCAGACGGCAAACCGTTAAAAGCCGGGATAATCGGCTGTGGCGGGCGAGGCTCTGGCGCAGCGTTTAATTTCCTCAATGCCGCCGATAATGTTACTATCGTTGCTTTAGGCGATACTTACACTGACCGGTTGGAAGGTTTAGCTGAGAAACTGAAAAAAGAGAAAAACATCGACATTGCAGCCGACAAAAAATTCGTAGGACTCGATGCTTATCAAAAAGTTATTGATAGCGATGTGGACGTAATTATTACCGCTACGCCACCCAATTTCCGCGCCGAAATTTTTAAGTATGCGGTTGAAAAAGGCAAACATTGCTTCCTCGAAAAACCAATTTGCGTTGATCCGGTAAGTTACCGAACCATCGTGGCCACATCCAAGCAAGCCGAAGCAAAAGGCCTTTGCGTGGTAACGGGTACGCAGCGCCACCATAAGCGCGATTATGTAGCTTCATACCAACAAATCATGAACGGGGCTATCGGCGAAATAACCGGTGGAACGGTTTACTGGTGTGGTGGTATGCTCTGGTACAAAGAGCGCAACCCAAAATGGTCGGATCTGGAATGGATGATCCGCGACTGGGTAAACTGGGGATGGCTTTCGGGCGATCATATCGTTGAACAGCACGTTCATAACCTGGATGTATTTACCTGGTTTTCGGGCTTAAAACCAAAATCAGCACTTGGATTCGGCTCGCGCCAACGTCGTGTTACCGGTAACCAGTTCGATAATTTCAGCGTCGATTTTGAAATGGAAAACGGTATTCACATTCACAGTACCTGCCGCCAGATCAACGGAACAGAGGGTGGCGTATGGGAATTTATCCAGGGAACCAAAGGTTCGTGGACTTCCGACGGACACATTATCAAAGACCTGAAAGGCAACGAAATATGGAAATTCGACTACGAAGCTGAAAAAGCAAAATTTAAACAAACCGACCCATACACCCTGGAACACGTGAACTGGATTAACCATATTCGCGCCGGGAAACCGATTGAACAGGCATCCGAAACGGCTGTTGCCAACATGGCTGCCATCATGGGACGCGAATCGGCTTACTCCGGAAAGAAAGTCACCTGGGATGAAATGACTGCTTCGCCGCTCGATCTTATGCCGAAAGATATTGACATGACCAAAAGTATGGCTGTTGCCAAAGAAGGGTACGGGGCTGGAAAAGAATTTAAACTACCCGAATTTATTCATATTGCAGGAACGCCACAGGGAAACCAAACACGATAGGTATGCCGCTTAATAGAAGATCTTTTATAGGAACGGCCGTTTCTGGTGCTGCATTAGCGGCATCAGGCGGCCTTTTTTCTTCGTTTAAAGGCGAAGCTCCGGCAAGCCGGAAGAACTCTCAGAAACTCCGCATTTCATGTCAGGAAGGAGTTGCTCCCGGCCAAACCTTAACCGAAAAACTCGATTTCATGGAGTCGCTCGGAATCGTTGGTTTTGAACCATGGGGAGGAGGACTCGAAAAACGGGTGGAAGAAATACAAAAGGCATTGCAAAACCGCAACATTAAGGTTAGCGCTATCTGTGCCGGATTCGATGGCTGGCTGATTGCAGATGATCCTGCGATCCAGAAAAAATGCATGGATTCGATGAAAGTGATCATTGAAGCTGCAGGAGCGTTGGGTTCAACCGGACTCATTTTTGTTCCGGCTTTTAATAACCAGAAATCGCTGCCCGACAAGGAAGCACGCGAACTGCTGATTGGTCAGATGAAAGAATTAGGCGATTATGCACTTCAGAATTCTACCCGTATTTTGCTCGAGCCACTAAACCGTGAAGAATGCTATTTCTGCCGTCAGGTGGCCGATGCGGCTGCTATTATGCGCGATGTCAACAGCTCCGGGGCTGCTGTTATGGGCGATTTCTGGCACATGACCTGGGAAGAAACCAACGACAGAGCTGCTTTTCTGGCAGCCGGCGACTATTTGCACCATGTGCATATCGCCAGTCGTAAACGGCGTAAAATGCCCGGAGAAGATGGTGATGCCGATAACTACATCAATGGTTTCCGTGGACTAAAAGAAATAAACTATGCTGATTACGTTAGCTTTGAATGTGGTTCGGTGGGCGACTCAAAAATTACATTACCCGCTGCCGTAAAACTAATGCGCAATCAATGGGATGAAGCCTGATTGCTTTTGTAATTGGTAGCCTGTTTTAAAGTAAAAGCGGCAAGGGACATCAAAATCCTTTGCCGCTTTTTTAGAATTAGAGGGTGTCCCAAAAGATTATTTTACCGCTAAGGTGCGCAAAGATAAAAGACAATGGTTTAATACTTTGCGCTCCTTTGCGAAGTTTTGCGGTAAAATTTTTGGCTTTTGAACACTGTTCTATTTATTCAACGCTTTAATTCGTTTCAGATTTTTTCGTTTGGCCATTTTTAACCGAATGGTATAATCCAGTTCGTATAAAGCAGGAACAAACAAGAGCGTAAGTAAAGTTGCGAAACTCAGTCCGAATATGATCGACCATGCCAGTGGACCCCAGAATGCAACGTTATCTCCTCCGAAATAAATATGAGGGTTCAATTCGGTAAATATGGTTGCAAAATTGATGTTCAGCCCGACGGCCAAAGGAACCAAACCCAACATAGTTGCCGTTGCAGTCAGGATTACTGGTGTAATACGGGTTTTTCCACCTTCGATAATTGCCCGGCGTGTCGGTATTCCTTCTTTCTTTTTGGATTCAATGAACTCAACAATCAGAATTCCGTTTCGTACCACAATACCACCCAATGCAACAACTCCCAATCCGGTCATCATGATGACGATATCCATGCGGAAAATCATTACACCCAGCAATACTCCGATGATACTGAAAATAACCTCACTAAGAATAATCAGCGATTTACTAACCGATCCGAATTGGGTAATCAGGATGAAGAAAATAGCACCAATTGCAATGATCATGGCTTTCAGAAGGAAAGCAACTGTTTCTGCCTGATCGTCCTGTTCGCCGGTAAGCTTAATGGTGGTACCCTCGTGCAAGCGGTATTTTTTAGCTTCTTTTTTGATTAATGGTACAATATCGTTGGCCGAATAACCTGAAAGTACATTGGAATACACGGTAATCACCCGTTTCTGGTCGAGCCGTTTAATTCCGGCGTACGACGAAGTGTAGTCAATCTGAGCAACTGTCGATAATGGAATACTGCGCAGCATTCCGGTATTCATATCGCGATAGGTAATCAGCAGATTAACCAGTGAATTGATGTTGTCGCGGGTAACTTTCTTATACCTGAGCATAATCGGATATTCATCTTCGTCCTGCTTGAATTTAGAGATTTCTTTCCCATACAAGGCCGTACGGATTTCCATTCCAATCTGTCCGGTTGAAATACCCAGACGTCGTGCACGATCGCGGTCGATTTTGATACTGATTTCAGGAGAATTCATCTCAAAATCGGTTTTTAGCTCTTCTACTCCCGGGATGCCCAGTGAATCGATGTAATTGCGGAATGCATAAGCGTCGGAAATCAGGGTTCCCAGATTTTCATTGGTAATTTCGATATTGATTGGTTTTCCGGTTGGCGGACCGTCCTGTTCTTTATCTACGGTAATTTCGGCTCCGGCGATGTTTGCTACTTCCTTGCGGATCAAATCCATGTATTTGGTGGTTGAAATCCCGGTATTGCGGTATTTATGCTCGATAAAACTTACCGTGACTTTTCCCCTGTTGTATGGAGTTCCCGAAGAAACCATTCCATCCTCGTCGGCACCTAAGGTCACATTCGAAATCACCGATTCGACATCGTGATTGTTCGTGCCAATGGCTTTGTAAACCCGTGCTTCAGCTATTCGCGTGATGCTGTCGGTCACATTCTGGTGTGTTCCGCCTGGCATTTTGATATACACATAGATATTATTCGGGTCACCGCTTGGGAAGAACAATACCGTTGGTTTAACGATACCAGTCATAAAAATCGTTGCGAAAAACAAGGCAATCATACCGACCAGTATCCAAACCGGACGAGCTCCTTTTAAAATCCGGCGCAATTGTCGTTCGTAAAAAGACATCACTCCAGGCCATACTTTTTCCTGAAAGTCGATAATCATTTTCTTCAGCACAAAATGGAAAAGCAGGATTAGAAGTGCAACCAGCATAAGGATGTTGGCGATGGTAAATGCTGAAGGCGATTTACTAATAAAGTGAACCAAATACAGAACTACAGCCAGGGCTACCATAGCTATCGTTGAAATCTTAAGTTTTCTCCAGTTGCTTCCTTTCTGATATTCCTGATCGTATTCGTGTTTCATGAACGACACGGCAAATACCGGGTTGAACACATACGCTACAAACAGCGAGGCAAACAGCGTGATGATTAGGGTAACAGGCAGGTAGTGCATAAACTGTCCGACAATTCCGGGCCAGAAAGCCAGCGGAAAGAATGGAGCGAGCGTGGTAAGTGTTCCCGACAGAATGGGCAGGAATACCTCTCCGGCTGCTTTTTTGGCCGCAATATTGACATCGGGATTGAAGCGGTGTAATCGGTGCGTATTCTCGATTACCACAATGGCATCGTCAACTACAATTCCCAAGGCAAAGATGAAAGCAAACATAACAATCATATTCATGGTGAAGCCTAAGCCCGGAATAATCATGTAAGCCACGAACATCGACAATGGAACTGACAATCCAACAAAAAAGGCGTTGGTAAAGCCCATGAAGAACATCAGTACAATGGTTACCAGAATAAATCCGATGATGATCGTGTTGTTCAGCTCTTCGAGTGTGTTGCGTGTAAATCGGCTCTGGTCGCCGGTCACAGTAACATTCACATCTTTGGGATAATCGCGTTCTTTCAGGTTGGTTACAATCTCCTTGATCTGATCGGAAGCATCCAGCAAATTAGCTCCGTTTTTCTTGATCACATTTAGCGTGATTACGTTTTTACCATCGAGTCGGGCAAAACTAGCCTGTTCTTCGTAACTATCGTTTACGTCGGCAATATCGCTAAGCTTGACCATTGCACCACTCGACGATTGTACCACAATGTCGCGGATGGTTTGAACATCGGCAAACTGCCCTTTAATTCGGATGGTATTTCGGGTTCCGTTGTTGGTCAGCGAACCACCGGAGATGGTTATGTTTTCATAGGCAATGGCCTGCTCAATATTACCGAAAGTAACTTTGGCTGCCTGCATTTTGAAAATGTCGGCGTTGATCTGTATCTCGCGGTCGAGTGCTCCAACAATGTCAACCCGTGTGATTTCTTTCAATCCTTCGATCTTGTCTTGTGCAATTTCGGCATAATGTTTCAGCTTAACCAGGTCATAGTTTCCCGAGATGTTGAGGTACATCACCGGCATTGCCGAGATGTCAATGTCCATAATGCCGGGATCTGACGGCAAATCGCTGGGTAAATCTGTTTTCGCTTTGTCAACAGCATCGCGTACCCGTTGCTTGGCTGTTTCGATGGATAAATCGGGTTCAAACTCAACGACGATGGAAGAGAAATCAGGAACCGAATTACTGGTTACTTTTTTTACGTCCGAGATCGATTTTAACTGTTTTTCGATCGGACGGGTAACGAGGTTCTCCATATCTTCCGGAGAAGTTCCCGGATATGGCGTGCTAACAACGATGTATGGAATGACAACCTGAGGATATGTTTCCTTCGGTATGAAATAATAGTTCATCATTCCAAGAACTGAAATCAAAACCGCAAGTACATAAACACTTGTCCGGTTGTCAATTGCCCAGCTCGTTGCAAAAAATTCTTTAAACTTATTATCTTTCGACATAATTGGTCTTTTTGTGGTTTAGAAAACTACTTTTTCACCGGCATTCAGTTCCTGAAATCCAGAAGTGATAATTTTTTCGCCTGCGGTAATACCTTTGAGAATTTCGATGGTTCCGTTATAATCCATTCCGGTTTTAACGATCCTACGTTCGGCGATCCATCCATTGCCATCTTGTTTGGCAACGTAAATGAATTTACCGTCCTGATTGTTTTGTACATAGTTTGCCGGTAAACAGAATGCTTTTTCGTTGGTGTAGTCTTTAATTTTAATGTAAGCGATCATATTGGCACGTAGTTCAACTTCTTTGGAAGAGAATTTACATTCCACTTTAAATGTCCGGTTAACCGGATCGATGTATTTACTGGTGAAGTTCAGCTTCGTTTCAATGTCTTTACCTAAGTCGGGGAAACTAATCAGGGCTTCATTTCCGTCTTTAATTCTGGAAGCATAAGCTTCGGCCACTTCAGCTGAAATCTTTGCAACACTCATGTTGATCACGCGGATGATCGAAGTTGGCATTCCCGGAGAAGCCATTTCTCCAACACGCAATGGGACACTTTCAACAGTTCCCGAAATCGGAGAGGTGATTTTTGCCAGTTGAATTTGTTCTTTAACAGTTTTGGCTCGTTGTTCCAGTGCTTCTTTGTTGTTTTTAGCCTGAAGGAACTGAACTTCGCTGCCAATATTCTTGTCCCAAAGGGCTTTTTGCTTTTCGTAAATGCTGACGGCCAATGAAAGTTGGGTGTTCACTTCTTCAAGCGACTGGATTAAAACTTTGGCATCCAGATCGGCCATTACCTGACCTTTTTTTACCGGCGATCCTTCTTTGACATACACCGCAGTTACGATGCCCGACATTTGTGGACTTACTGCAATATTCTGGTCGCCGTCAACGGTTCCCTGAACCTGAATATAGTGATTGAAAACACATTCGGCGGCAGGAGTGACTTTTACCGTTACTGATTTTTGCTCGGCTTTTTCACCGTTTGGATTGATTTCAGCTTCAAGAGCTGCAATCTGTGTATTCAGTTGTTCGCGCTGAGTTTTCAACTTCTGAAGCTCGGCTTTTTTATCCGTGTTTTGACCGCACGAAACGAGTAAGGCGATGACGGCTGAATAGATAAATATTCTTTTCATATGGTTGTTTTTATGTTTCTGTTTAACTGTTTATTGCTTTACTAAATCCTGATTAATGTTGAACAACTTTTCGAGTTGCGATTTCGAACTTTCCAGATCGTAAATGCTCTGGTAATAGTTGGTCAGGTTCGAGAGGTATTGATTCTGACTGCTCATCAGATCCATACTCGAAGCCATTCCCTGCTTGTATTTTTCCAGAGTACGCTGGTAAATGACGTCCGACAATTCCTTGCTTTTTTTCTGATTTTGATATTTCTCAAGCTTCAATCTTAGATCGTTTTGATACTGAGTGGACTGCATCATCAGGCTACTTGAAACCTCGCGTTTGGTATTTCGGGTTTTTTCGAGAGCCATTTTCTTTTGTGAGACAACAGCCATTCGTTCACCGCTACTGAAGATTGGCAGGCTTAAGTTCACCCCAATCAAATCTTTTGGTGCAAAATTGAATGCCGGTGATTTTAATTTTTCAGTGTGGTTGTAATAACCAGAAATCGTTGGCATATAGGCAGTTTTGGCAAGGTTTAATTCCAATTTTGCCGATTTTTCTGAAGTCTCCATTAATTTATAATCGATGTTTTGGTTGATATCGAAGTTTTCTGCAATCAATTGCAGGCTCGATTTGGTCAACGAATCATCAGATTCCAGAGGATCACTTAACTCAATCTTGGCGTTATCGTCCAGTCCAAGCTGAATTTTCAACAGGCGGTAGCCCATATCCAGGTTGCTGTCAATCTGGTTAATGGCATTCCGGATGGTATTTCCGGTCAGCTCAAGTTGGTCAACGTCGGTCTTCTCCAGAAACCCTTGTTTGTGCATTTCCTTGATTTCATCCAGAGTCTTGTTGATATTCTCAAGGTTCTGAGCTAAAATTTTGCGGCTTTCAGCAGCCAATTGAATCATGTTGTAGGTATTTACAACATTCTCGGTAACATCGAGTTTTGTTTTCTCTGCATTCTGTTTGGTAAATCCATAATAGACTTTTGTAGCTTGCAGTCCAACGATGTACGAACCGCTAAAAATCAACTGCGAAAGCGTAAAATCGAAGTCGGTTGTGTTTTTCAATGCAAGTTCAATATCTGCACCTGCTACATTGTTGAGGAAAATCTTCTCCCCACTGGCTAACTGCAATTCGCTAATGGTTCCAACTCCCGTTGTTGTGTTGTACGGAATGTTGGTTTTCGATAGTTCCGTTCCCGGGAAACTCATGACCGGCACTTTAAAAATGTGCTGGTAAGTTCCTTTGGAATCAATGTGTGGAAGTCCTGTTGCAGTAGTTTCCCACACTTTTTTTTGTGCAATCTTTAGGTCAAGTTCCGAATTTAAGATGTTGGTGTTGTTTTGCATGGCCAACCTTAAAGCGTCCTGAACCGAAAGTTTCATGGTGTCCTGTGCTTTTGCCATTAATATCCCGCCAAGGAATAGCAATAGCAGTAAAGCAATTTGTTTCTGTTTTCTGAACATGTTTGGTGAATTTACGAGTTATTGTTTCTGTTTTGTTCCTGTATTTCAGCTTTCCGTTTTTCAAAAAATGCAATGCCTTCCGGAGTTGATATGGCCCGAATGTGACTTTCGAACAATACTTTAAAAAGCTCTTCTGACGAAATATCCTGCATAACACAGTAATCCTTGTTGTGCATGGTTATCAGCGTTTTTACATATAGGTTGGCAATCATGTCAATGTTTAAATCACTTCGGTACAATCCTTCCCTGATTCCTTTCTCCATGTTTTTAACCATATGCCTGAAAATGTTTTGTTGCTTGGCAATCATGAACTGGTTAAATGCAGGCTCGTAATATTTCTTTAGTTCGAACCTTACCTTGGAACTTATGCGGTTCATTTCTTCGGTAACCAGTAAACTGACAGTAAACAAAATCTCAATAGCATTTAGCTCTTCAACTTTAATCTTCGCGAATTCGTCCTCCCATTTGACCTGATCGTAGTAAAAAAGCTTTTCAATCAAATCTTCTTTGCTTTTAACGTATTGGTAAAGTGTCTTTTTTGAAATCCGAAGGTTTCTGCTGATGTCGTCCATGTTCAGGTTTCTGATCCCAAACTCGGAGAACAGTTCAATGATTTTATCTAAAATCTCCCTAAATCGCTGATCATCAAAATTTATCTCGTTTTGCATTTTTAGTTTTATTACAATTTCGCTACAAAGTAAGGAAACATTTTTGACAGGAAACGTTTCCTGTATGTAAATGGTTTGTTAAATAATCTGCGCGAAAGTCTATAAATATCTTTTTCTGAAACATAAAAAGGTTGATCATCCGATAATACGGGTCGGTAAATGACTGTTTTTCGAAGGTAAATGATGAACAAAGCCTCTGCCAAACCAATTAATGTCGAGCTTGAGAAGTACCTTACTTCGTATGAGGACGAATAGGTCTGTGAAATATTTTATGACTTTTCAACTTTTGGTGCAATTCAAACGTGCCAGCGTTTAATCATGTTGGTTATTAGTCTAATAACAATCATCTTTCTTATGTTCTCAAACATGCTTTGCCCAAAGCAACCTTTTTAAAAGAATAAACATCAATTATGTACATTTAATCGCCTGTTAAAACCTTTAAAACTAAAAACAATGAAAACAACATTTTTAAAAATCAGCGTTTTTGTACTGCTCTTTGCATTAATGGGGTCAGGGTGCGAAAAAGAAAAAGAGCTTCCGCCCAACACTGCAAAAGGGAAGATCATTGCAGTAACCGGACAATGTTATGGAGAAACTGTATTAATTGAAGTTGAAAACCCCAAAGGCATTGGATTACAGGGCACCTTTTCTTTTGTTGGAGAACCTGACAAAAAGATAACCTATGAAAACGGCATCCTCGTTCCCTATTTCACTAAAATCGGCTTGCCCAATACTGTGCCACAAACAGTTGGGACATGGCTCTATTTTGAGTTCAGAGAACTCTCTGATACAGAAATAAACAAAAGTGAATTATATTCAACAAACCCACCAATTGCTTGTCCAACTATCTATGGGCCTCCTGTTGGAAAGAAACTAATAATTACGAAAATCATTGAATCTAAATAACCGAAAAACAATGAAAAGAATATTTATCACAACAGCATTCGTTTTGTTTTCAGTATTAATTACATTAAGCCAGAACCATTATTATTGGTCTGGAGGTAAAAAACTTTACCTGAGAGAAAGTACTACCAAATACATCATTGAATCTTCATATAATGATGAATTATTGATGGATAAATTGAGTAGGAACGAAAACGTTATACAAATCGGCAATTTAAAAGGCAAGTTAAAGCTGATAGGTACAAGTAATTGCACCCTTGATAAAGTCAGAAAACTGGATGGAATTGCCAAAGCAATGCCAACTTATGACCTTGGAGAAACACCTTTTTACCTAACCGGGGAAATCTTACTTCAACCTAAGCAAGGGAGAAACATCGATGAAATTCTGAAAAGTATAAATAAACGGGCAACCGTTATAAAACAAACCCCATACAATACATTTGTTCTGGCTACAGATGATTGGGACAAATTGTTTGATTATGCCAATAAAATTTATGAAAGTGGGATGGTTGAATATTGTCATCCCAATTTTATTGCACCCCGCGAAAGGTATCAAATCAGTGACCCCAAATATACCGAGCAATATTATTTGAACAATACCGGACAATTTGGTGGAACTGCTGGAATTGACATTAATGCGCCTGAGGCATGGGGAATAACAACCGGGCTTTGCATGATAAGAGTTGCTGTTATTGATGATGGCGTTGAAAATCATGAAGATTTGAATGGAAGGGTACTTCAAGGGTTTACACCTCAAACTTCAGCCCAAAACCCCAATACCAACGGAGCTCCAAACGCCAACAGCCCTTCAGGGTCTCCTTTTGGCCACGGCGAGTGTTGTGCCGGAATTATAACTGCGAGCCATAACACTCTTGGTATTCGTGGAATTACTCCAAACACTAACATTATACCAATCAATATTTTTAATGATTGGTTCTGGGATACCGGATATATTAATGGAGTACCCTATCAATTTGTTAATTATAGAGAAGATGCCCAGGATCATGCTGCTGCAATTGATTTTGCATGGGATAATGCTGCTGCGGATGTAATTAGCAATTCATGGGGGTATAACACTTCAGACCCTAATAATATACCAAACGCAGATGCTATCACTGCTGCAATAGGTCGTGCAAGAACTCAAGGAAGAAATGGTAGAGGAAGCATTGTTGTTTTTGCATCTGGGAACTCCAATGAACAATTCTCTGGGGTTACCTTCCCAGCAAATGTTAATGGAGTCATAACTGTTGGCGCAATTGATAAGAATGGAAATATTTGGAATTTTAGTTCAAGGGGAGCTGAAATGGATTTAGTTGCACCTACAGGTGATGTCAATTTAAATGGGGATGTCAGAACTACAGATCGAACTGGGAGCAATGGATATGAGACAGGAAATTACACTGACCGTTTTGGTGGTACCTCAGCAGCTTGCCCTCAGGTTTCAGGGGTTGCGGCTTTGATGTTGTCTGTAAGGCCAGATTTAACCGAAGCTCAGGTACGAACAACTTTGCAACAAACAGCTACCGACATGGGTAGTTCTGGTTTCGACAATACTTATGGTCATGGACGGCTAAATGCCTTTGCCGCAATTCAAGCTGTCTATCCCTACCTTTCCGGCCCCTCCACCGTCTGCCCTTCCGGTGCCACATTTACCATCAGCAATATTCCTCCGGTAGATTCCATTGTCTGGACATGCGGACCAAACCTTAGCATAACATCAGGACAAAATACCGCTTCCTGTATTTTATCAGGTACAGGAAACGGTAGTAGTTGGTTAAGAGCAAGATTAGTTACCAATTGTGGGAGTGTGACTCTGCCGCAAAAAGATGTTTGGGTCGGAGTTCCTGATGCAAGTGGATTGTCGGCTGTAAAATATATGATGACTCCCAATTGTGTTAATCCTTCTGCCCAGTATCTTTACCAAAATACGTTTGTCGTAACAAACTCACATGGATCTACAACGCCAATACAAATTGAAAACAGTTTTGGTGCACAAGTCTATAACTTCAACACAAGTAGCCCTTCAACCATAGTTACCACGCCAAAGTTTTATATAACTAAAGACCCTGGCAATACGCAGAATTATGTTTACATAGCAGCTCGTACAAGTAACGAATGCGGCTTGAGTGACTGGAAACCCATCTATTTACCGGTATGTTCTTCGGGTTATTCCATGTCCGTTTCCCCAAACCCAGCCTCCGGAGAGGCCTCTATTGAGCTCCAAACAGGGCAGAATGAGGCGGTTTCTTCGCTAAAAAGTGCATCACTAACATCCGCAGTTCAATGTCCTGAGTGGAGTCTGGAGGTTTACAATCAAACGGGTATAACGAAAGCCCGAATCCAAAAGATAAAGGATAAAACCTTCAAGATCAATACCCAAGGATGGGGAGATGGCATATACCTTATTCGTGCACGGGTAAACGATGAAATTGTAACCGGTAAACTGGTGGTTAAACGGTAATCGGTAATTAACTCAAAAATTTGTTCAGTCAGGGTTTCACTCCAAAGTGAAGCCCTGACTTGCTTTAGCAAAAAGCTTAGAAAACCAGTCCCGTGAGCCAGGCCCAAACCACATAGCGAAGTAGTTTTCCGGCAAGCATGGCAATAGCAGTTACCCAGATGTTGGTTCGCAAAACACCAAGTCCGACCGCAAAAATGTCGCCAACTCCCGGCACCCAGCTTAGAAAAGCAAAGATGGCACCTCTTTTATACAAACGGGTATGCCATTTTTCAATGGTCGTCCGTTTAACCCGAAGATATTTTTCGATCCATTCCCATTTTCCCAGATAGCCAATGGCATAGCTGCTCATGCCTCCCAGCCAGTTCCCGGCAGAAGCAACCAGAACCGCCGACGTAACATTGGTTCCATTGGCAATCAGAACGCTTAGCAACGCTTCAGAACTGAAAGGCACCACTGTTGCGGCCAGAAAGCTAGCCAAAAAGAGTCCAAGAAGTCCGTAATCAAAAAGAAAATCCATTCAACAAGGGTTAATTAAAAAGGTAAGATTTTTCAAAGCGCGAACTTACGGAAATAATCAGGCTCCTGAAAATGATATTTTCGTCAGGTAACCGCAAATACTTCATCCAATTTCAAATTTTGGGTGAACCAACTGTCACTCTCGTTGTTCGAACAATTTTAACTACCTTTGAAAGCTCAATTTTCAAAATCAAAAACAATGGAAACAACACGACAAAACAAGATATCGCGGCTGATTCAAAAAGACATGGCCGACATCCTTCAGAAAGAAGGAAAGGATTTATTTTCAGGAATATTGATTAGTGTAACCAATGTGCGAGTATCGCCCGATCTTTCGGTTGCACGCGTTTATCTCAGTATTTTTCCTTCCGAAAAAGCTCAGGCAACGTTACTGGAAATCAAAAAACACACCTCTAAACTCAGAGGTTTACTAGGGCTGAAAGTTGGTAAACAGTTAAGGATCGTTCCTCAACTCGATTTTCATATCGACGATAGCCTCGACTATATCGACAACATCGATCGGTTGTTAAAAGAATAATTCAAGGCAAAAGGATAAAGGCAAAAGGCAGAAATTGCCTGGCTTTTACTACTATTGTTCTCTTTGTTTTTTACTTTTGCCTTTTTACTTGTCTCTATGCAATACGATCCGATAAAACGTTCGCTGGGAAAGGTATTTAACCAGCATCCGGCTTTGCGCAAACTTTTTTATCAGCTTCTTGATCTGCTTTTTTTACGTGCCTGGCATGTTCGCAAAGAACTTCGCAAACGCACACGCACTTCACCCGAGGTTAAAACGATTTTGGATGCCGGTTCCGGATTTGGTCAGTACACCTACCGGATGGCCCGCTGGTTTAAGAATGCCGACATCAAAGCTGTTGACATAAAACCCGAACAAATCGAAGATTGTAATCAATTCATGAAATCAGTTGGTTTGTCAAACCGCGTAAAGTTTGAACTGGCCGATCTGACTCGTTTTCAGGAACCTGAAAAATACGATCTGATCCTTTCGGTGGACGTCATGGAACACATCGAAGAAGATGTTAAAGTCTTTGGAAATTTTTACGATTCGCTTAAAAAGGGCGGAATGTTGCTGGTTTCCACCCCCTCTGATCAGGGTGGGTCCGATTCGCATGATCATGATCATGAAGAAGGCGTTCAAGGCTTTATCGATGAACATGTGCGCGATGGTTATAATATTTCTGATATTGAAGCTAAACTGAAATCAGTTGGTTTCTCCAGCGTGGAAGCCCGTTATGCGTATGGCACTCCCGGAAAGATATCCTGGAAGCTATCCATGAAATACCCAATTCTTTTACTTGGAGTCAGTAAATTATTTTTCGTAATTCTTCCGTTCTATTACCTGATAGCTTACCCGATTGCTGCCATACTGAATTTCTGCGATCTTGCGCAGAATCACCAAAGTGGCACCGGATTGATCGTTAAAGCCTGGAAATAGTTAATTTATTATTGATAATTTATTATTGATTATTTTTGCTGATCGAAATTTTGAGAACTACGAATTGACTATTATTCTTACGAATTGAAAACCGCTCTCTATATCGCCCGTCGTTACCTGATTTCAAAGAAATCGGTCAATGTGATTAACATTATCTCCGGAATTTCGATTGCTGGAGTTACGGTGGGAACCTTTGCGCTGATCGCTATTCTTTCGGTTTTCAACGGTCTTGAGTTTTCCATCAAGTCTATGTTTTCATCTTTCGACCCGGACATTAAGATTACTGCCACTCAGGGAAAATCGTTTGAACGGGACAGTATCAGCATCAAAACAATTGAAAAAATACCTGAAATTGCTACGGTTATTCCGGTGATTGAAGGAGAAGCCATGTTAGGCTATGGCGACCGCTTATATTATGCAACGATTAAAGGAGTTCCCGTCAATTACAACAAAATATCCGGATTAGACAGCACCAGCATTACCAGTGGTCGGTTTCTTCTGGAAGAAAATAATGTTCCTCTGGCAGTTGTCGGGCAGGGGGTTGCTTACTATTTGTCGGTTGGACTCCGGTTTTCCGAACCAATTCATTTGTATGCTCCCAAAAAAGGAATAAAGGGACAAACCAATTTAGCAAACGCATTTAATCAGGACGTAATTTATGCATCCGGAATTTTCTCCAGTCAGCAGGAAATTGATTCAAAATATGTGTTTGTTCCCTTTAGTTACGCCAAAGAGTTCTTCCAAATGGGAAACAGGCTTAGTTCTCTGGAAGTTTCCTTGAAAAAAGGAGCTTCGGAAAATCAGGTTAAGACAAAAATCAGTCAGGTAATGGGGCCGGAATACACCGTAAAAACCCAATACGAACAACACGAACTTTTCTACAAGGTGATGCAATCCGAAAAATGGGCAATTTTCCTCATTCTGGGCTTTGTTTTACTCATTGCATCCTTCAACATATTAGGAACACTCTCGATGCTTATCATCGACAAAAAAGCAGATATTTCCGTCCTTCAAAGTCTGGGAGCTAACCAGAAACTTATTCGCACCATTTTTCTATTCGAAGGCTGGCTAATTTCGTTAATTGGTGCAGTCTTTGGGTTAATTCTGGGACTGCTGGTTTGCTGGCTTCAGATCAAATTCGGATTATTGAGAATCCCGAACGAAGGTTCGTTTATGTTCTCTGCTTATCCGGTTGAGGTGCGCTTCGGTGATTGTGTGGCTATCTTTCTTCTGGTTGCCGGTATTGGATTTTTGGCAGCCTGGTATCCCATCCGGTTTATCACCGGAAAATACATCAATGATCCGGGGAAACAATAAAATACCCGCTACTGTGTTTCTCAATCTCCAAAATGTGAGGTGTTTGGGATTAAATTCCCTGGATTTTACATCTCAGTTTTATTTCAGCAAGAAGCTAAAATCTTCGTTCGAGCAAAGTTCGAGTGGTTCACTCCCTTTTCGGAAGATACGTGCAGTTCGGTCGCCAATCAACTCCATCTGATTGTCGTTGACCTGAAGCATCGTGCCTTCGCGTAAGCCAACTACATATAAGTTTGGATTAATTGCCAGAAACTCTTCGATGCGTTGTTCCCGGGTTTCTCCACCGTGACCGGCCGGATTGGCATCAAGATAATGCGGATTGATCTGGAAAGGAACCAGGTTAATGGTATCGAATCCCCGGGGATCGATAATTGGCATATCGTTGGTTGTTCGTAAGGTAGGACAAGCAACGTTCGAACCGGCACTCCAGCCAATATAAGGTGTTCCACTTATTACTTTGGCACGAATAGCTTTCATCAGCTGATTATCGTGCATCATCCGAACCAGTTGCCAGGTATTTCCGCCTCCGACAACGATTACTTCTGCATCGTTAACGGCCTTTACCGGATCACTAAAATGATGGATACTTTTTACCGAATAGCCTAATTCATTAAACCGTTCAGCAACTTTTTGTTCGTAGGTGTCAAACGAGAAGGTTACCGCAGCATAAGGAATAAACAGTGCAGTTAAGGATTTGTCGCCCAAAAATCGTTTGATATCCTGTTTGGGATAATCCAGATAAGCCTCTCCGGGCATGGTCGAGTTGCTGATTAATAGTAGTTTCATGGTATATTTTTAAATGATTGGAATAGTCAGACTAAAACGAAATCAACCTTATCCCAAGAGAGAAAGGATAAAGCTCCGGGCCTTTGCGGTCTTCAAACAAGGAAACCAGATCGTAATTTGCAAACAGGTTAATACCCCGGTAACCTACGCGGATTGTTCCGCTTGCCTTGTAATCGCGAATCGAATATGTTCCGGGCGATTTTAGCTTTTCGCGGCGACCATCTTTCCGGTATTTGATCTTGGTATGGGCTTCCAGTCGTTTAGCTCCAACCAGTCCGGTTGAAACATAGAACCGGTTAGGTGAGTGATGTATAGGAACCTGAAATTCGAGCAGCAGCGGAACTTCCAGAAAAACAGTCCCGAGTTTCGATTTTTGGTTGGAATCAAAATAGAGCGTTGTTGGGTAAATTTTCCGGTTTTCATCGACTGCGATGGAGGTGTTTTTATTCAGATGATAACTTTGCAAGCTCAGGCCGAGACCGGTAACCAGTCCAATTGTATTTCGGGTTCGTTGAATTCCTCGGGAATATTGCAGTATGTTTAAATTGAGAATGTTTGAACGGAGGAGATCGTTCTTAAGAAATCCGTTTTTATCAGCTGGGTATGTGCTGTAATCGACATTTGCAAAACCATTTATTCCAATTTCAACGCCGGCCCAGTGTCCCTTGAATTCATCTTTCCAGTAGTTGAAGCCTTCACTGACCAAATCCTGAATATCAATTAAGCCAGATAACCGGCTTGCCTTGCTTTGGAGTACAATAATAGAATCGTTTTCCTGAGCAAATGTCAGCGAAACGGAAATCGTTGCCAGAACCAGTAGTAATATTCGTCTCATTTGAAGTTCCTGATTAAAGTGTCTGGAGTGCCTAAAGTTGAATCCTATCCAGAAGATTTTAGATACTGAAGAACATTGCCCGGGACAAAAGTAATCAATCAAACGTAAAAGAGGGTGTTCAAAAAATCAAAAATATTACCGCAAAGCTACTCGAAATTAACTCCACAAAGGAGCGCAAAGTATTGAATCATTGCTTTTTTATCTTTGCGTACCTTTGCGAAACCTTAGCGATCTTAGCGGTAAAATAATCTTTTGGGACACCCTCTTTTGAATATTTTGGGCTTTTTATTCTTTAATCGAGGAAACTGATTCCAACGGTGAAGGGAGTTAAATCTGGTCCTTTCCCTGATTCGAAGAAGGAATTCAGGCTATAGGTGGCAAATAAAGCTACTTTCTTGTATCCGATCCGGGCTGTTGCATCGTATTTGAATGAGTTGATGTTGAATCCGCTACGGTCTTTATCTTTATTGCTATTGTATTTTACCTTGGTGTGAGATCCCAGTTTAACTCCTCCGAGTAATCCGGCATTGATAAACATCCGGCCTTCATTCTGGTTTACCGGAATCTGGAATTCAAGCAACAGCGGAACAGTCAGGTATGATACGGTAAGTTTTGATTTTGAAAGGTTATTGTGATCCAGAAGTAATGGCTCGGTGCGGGTTGGACCCTCAACCAGCGTATATGGTTTTTCGAACCGATAACTGTTAAAACTCAGTCCCATACCGGAAACCAGTCCGACATACGATTTGTGCAGTCCGATATTTAGTTCGTAAAAGTTGAAGTTGAATTCCAATGATTTTCCCTGGTTCAACGACATGAAATCGCGATCGGCAGCAGCATACATGCTGTAATCAGATTTTCCAAAGCTGTTAAATCCCAATTCAATGCCTTCCCAGTGGCCGTTAAACTTGTTATTTCTGCCTTTCTTTATTTTATCCTTGTTATAGATAATCTCAGTTCCGTTTTCGTGTTCAATAACCTTAACGTCTTTCTTTCCGATCCGGACAATCGTGGTGTCCTTTTTTGCAATTTTAATGGTGTCAGGAGCAAGAGCATCGGTACCATTCTGATGTAATTTTGTTTCAGTCTGCAGTTCCTGTGCATTCAGATTCAATTCCAAAGTGATGAATGCGATTAGCGTGAGGATAATTGTTTTCGTTTTCATGGCATTATTGTTTAAATTTTGCAGTAGGACGTCGGGGGATTCGGAAAGTTACAGCTGCTTAGTTTTTTTTATCTAAAGGGATTGAAAAGGCCATTAGTTTGCTCTCGAATTCAAGGCTGGAGATTTTTCCATCTTTCGTTTGATAGCTAATTCGGTTACCCGAAAGTTCAGCGGCAACATTAAGCCCTGTGCGTATGATTCGTTGTGCTGAAAGTAGTCCGTCTTTGCTGGCTTTTTTAGCGCGGCTGGCCAGAAACTCTTCCAGGTTTATAACTCTGGGTGATTCGTTGATTTTCTCCACGTTGATCGATCTGGAAACTGCCAGTTTCGACTCCGCAGGTTCTGATTCAAGCCGTGCAAAAATAGGCTCGATCGCTTTTATTGCAACAGAATCACGAAGTCCGGCCAGAACCGGTTCGGTAGCTTGTTTTTCGGGAATGATTTCTGTTGCCTGTCGGATGATCTTGTTTCCCAGGCTTGCCTTTGGTGTCGAAATGTGTTTTTCAATCGTAGCTTTAGTCAAGGATGTTTTGCTGATGATTTTAGCTGCTGTTGGTTCTTCAATAATAGGCTTAGCCGCTGGTTTTAACTCAGCTAGTACGGTAGTAACCTGAGTTGAATCCGGGTTATCTCCGGATTGAATAACCGAATTCAATATCAAAAATAGAAGAGCAATAGCAGCGACACCGGCAACCCAGTTCATTATTACTACCTGACGTGGTTTCCGGTATAGCTTCTTTTTGTTCGGAAATTCGATGCTTAAGTCGGGTTTTAAACGAGAATTGACAAAGAGTTTGTATTCTTTTTCCAATTCCGGATGATTGGCCAAATTGGTCTCAAACCTTAGTTTTTCATAGCTCGACAGATTTCCTTCAAGATAATCGACAATTTTATTGCTGAGCACAATTTTCTCGTCGGCTTCTGTTTTATACAAGCTCTGTTTTCCTTCAAAAACAATTGATTCTTCGGGTAAGCTGGTATTATCGAATAGCTGCAATTCCTCTTTCAGATCCGGATTCTGTTCCAGAAAAATCAGGAACTGATCGATCTGATCTTCTTCCAGCTTTCCCTCCAGGAAATCGAGGAAGAATGGTTCGTAATTATCTCTGGTAATTGTCATAGCACTAAATCCATTTTACCAATATAATTCTTCAGAAATACCCGTGCCCGGTAGATATAAACCTTTACCTGAGCTTCGTTTAATGAAGTTATATCTCCAATTTCTTTGTAGGAGTATCCTTCGTAGTCACGAAGCAGTATTACGGTTCGCTGAATTTCGGACAACTGGTTTACAGCCTCATCCAGAATTTCGGCCAGATCGGAATATTGTTCATCGTGTGTGTCTTCCGGAATTTGATAGTCTTCCAGATAAGTCTGTCGTTTATCTTTCCGTAATATATCGAGCATGGTGTGGTACGCGGTAGTAAACAGATACGACTTCATTTTCTCCGGATTCACATTTTCAAGGTTCCGCCATAGCTTCTCATAGCTATCCTGAACGATATCCTGAGCTCGCTCACGATCCTTAATGCTTTTCAGAATAAAGCGGAAGACATTATCTGAATACAAGTCTACGGCTTTGTTGTATTCTTCTAAATTCACACCAAATATCTGTTCGTTAATAGATTAGGATAAAATGATGCAGATTTTTTTCCTTCCTAACTGTTTTTCGGGATCGAATTCTTCTGCATCTTACCGCATAGGACGATCAGCGTATTATTTTGTTACAGCACTTGTTGTTTTTTTCGGCATTGGTTCCTGAGCCTTTTTGATCGCCTGCAACAGCGTATTGTCGATGTTCTTAATAATGGGGTAGAATCCGGTCTCTCCCAAAATATTCCGGGCGATATATGCTTTGATTTGGCAGTCAATTATTTTAGACGATATTTTCAAGTCTTTTGGATTAGCTTTTACACCTTTTTTTGCTGCAAAATCAACAAACGATGTCAGAATATCTGTTTTTTGAAGGTCGGCTTCAAATTCGTTTATTCCGGCTTCTTTTGAGAATTTTTTACGGTGCGAATCGGCATAGTCCAGCGCATATTGGTAAACCAGTCCTTTTTGAGTGATTTTAAGATAATAGTCTGAGTAACCAGTCGTGTCGGCAGGGACAAACAGGTCGGGCATGACACCACCACCGCCATGAACAACTCTTCCGGAAGTGGTTCTGTACTTTAAGGTATCCGAATAATGAATGCTGTCGGCTTTCTGGAATTCGCCATGAATAGCGCGATCCATGATGTCTTTATAGTATTCATCCGTTCCTTTGTTGTAAGGTTTTTGGATACAACGTCCGCTTGGAGTATAGTAACGGGCAACTGTAAGACGCATTGCACTTCCATCGTTAAAAGGAATTTGCTCCTGAACTAAACCTTTTCCAAACGAGCGACGACCAATGATCCATCCGCGGTCATTATCCTGAATGGCACCGGCAAATATTTCGCTTGCTGAAGCTGAGAAATCGTCGATTAGAACAACAATTCCCTTGTCGCGATATTGTCCTTTGCTATCGGCCACATATGTCTTTTTAGGCTGAGCATTTCCTTTGGTATAAACAATCAATGCACCTTTATCCAGAAATTCGTTGACCATCCGGATAACGGCATTTAGGTAGCCTCCGGGGTTTCCGCGTAAATCGACGATAACGGTTTTCATACCTTCCTGCTGAAGTTTTTTCATACCTTCCAGAAATTCGTCGTAAGTGGTTTCACCAAACCGGCTTACTTTGATGTATCCGGTTGTCGGATCAATCATGTAACTTACATCTACACTGAAAATTGGGATTTCTCCCCGGGTAATCTGAAAGTCAAACAGCTCTTTGAATCCTTTCCGTTTAATTCCAACTTTTACTTTGGTGCCTTTGTTTCCACGAAGTTTCGAGAGCACTTTTTCGTTTTTCAGGCCCGATCCAACCATTAGCGTGTCGTTAACTTTAACAATTCGGTCTCCGGGCAAGATTCCCAGCTTTGAGGATGGGCCTCCGGAAACAACATCAACAACCATGACGGTATCGTTTTGAATCGAGAACTGAACCCCGATGCCACCAAATTTACCACTCATTTCCTCTTCAACGCCAACCATTTCTTTGGCAGGAATATAGGCGGTATGTGGATCCAGATTTTTTAGCAGGAGGGGAATGGTTTTTTCAACCAAGGTATCTGTCGAGATCGAATCAACATATTCACTTTGAATCAGGTCGATAATAGCATCCAGTTTGCCCGATTGGGAAGTTGCCACCGACTTTAGGTTACTTCCCGAATTTCGGGCAAGTTTGTTGCCGATTACAATACCAATAACTACCGCGATTGCCAGTAAAACCGGAATATATACTGAATATTTAATTCTTTTCATCGATTTCTTAATTAGTTCTTTTTTCCCTGATTCAGTTCCTTTTGCAAGAGAAACTCGTGCTATCTTTTGGTTCGTATTATGCTTCCAATTCAATCTGAACAACCTCAATATTGGCTTTTTTAAGTAAGTCAATACCGTCTTCCAGACGATAATTATCGTAAAAAACAACTCTTTTTATTCCGGCCTGAACGATCAGTTTCGAACATTCCAGACACGGCGATGATGTTACATAAAGGGTTGCTCCGTCACTGCTGTTGTTCGATTTTGCTATTTTGGTAATTGCGTTGGCTTCAGCATGTAAAACATACGGGAACGTCTTGTTGTTTTCGTCTTCACAATTGTTCTCGAAGCCGGAAGGTGTTCCGTTGTAGCCATCCGAAATAATCATCTTGTCTTTGACCAGTAATGCGCCAACTTGCCTGCGTTTGCAATATGAGTTTTGAGCCCAGATAACGGCCATCCTTAAATATCGCTGATCAAGAAGGTATTGTTTACTCTGAGTACTGTTTTGCGCCATGACGTTGTTGGTTTTTTGTTTATAGCCGCACGAAGATTCACTCCTGCTTGCAACCGGACAAAAGTAATGATTGAAGTGGTTTTATCTCTCTGAACATCATAAAAAAACATCGTTTTTTGTATGGATAAATGCTTTTTTATTTAGAAACTGGTTCAATTTATATTGAACCCACTTCGGGGGTTCTCAAACTTGTTGGTTTCTTTGCCTCCGGTTTCACCGGAGGTTATTCATATTCAAGCCCTTCGGACTTGTGCTTACTGAAAACCCAGAATGGGTTTAATCTGAATAACCGTGGGCTTCGGCACGAGCTCAGTCGAGCGGTGTTAACCCACGGGAAATGAACAATATAACATCACAACCCAGAATGGGTTGAATTTTATTAAACATTAAAGAAATCAAATTTAAACAGTTACTAAGTGTGGTTTAAAAACAGATGGCCTCAGGGAAAACCCTGAAGCCATCTGTTTATTAATCGTTTATCCAGCAACCATTTTTGGACTTTGGATAAGTTGGGAATGCTTTTTTGAACTATTTTTTCTTTTTCTTCAACAAGAAGAATGCGGCACCTCCAACAACGACTACACCTCCAATGATTGCGTAAGTTGTTGTATTTGAAGATTTTTGTTTTGGAGCTTCTTCTTCGTAGAATTTATTGGGTTCCATTGTGTCGATTGAAATGGTGTCTTTGGGCCCTTCTGCAACTTTAGCAGAATCGTCCTGAGCATAAGATTTGGTTATTCCACCAACACATAAAAGACCAACTAAGGCCATCATCATTGATTTTTTCATGATTCCAGTTTTTAATGTTATTGTTTTAATTTCTCGATCATTTTATCGTATTTTCCTGCAATTTCTGGATTCGTTTTCCGGTATGTTTCGGCTAATGCTTCAAGTGCAGGAACATATTTTGAATTTAAATTCAGACATTTTTTCAATACCAAACGCGCCTTTAATACGTCGGTTTCAGCATACACCGAAGCAATTTTCGGATATACGCAGAAGAAGTTTTTATTTGCACGAATTGCTCCTTCGTAATAACCGATAGCCTCTGATGCTTTTTTTTGTTTCCAGGACAGATCTCCCAATAACGTGAGCGACTGTTCTTCGTCCGGATTTATCTTTAAACTTTGTTGGAGAACCTTTTCAGCTTGTTCATCCTGTCCGGAATGAACAAGAAAGCTTGCAAATTTATAATAGATCAACTCATTTTGAGGATCATTTCTGAGTGCATTTTGAAATAACAACGCAGATTTAATGTTATCGCCTTTTGTCATCGCCTGAATTGCACCCAGATCATCTTTTGTAATTCGCTCAACAACTGCACAAACCGGAATTCCGTCGGCAAATATAGTATGAATTGTGTTGGCTGGAGGCCATATTTTGTTTTTTAGCTGATAAGGTGGAATATAGCTATTGGCAACAATCAGGTAGTCCCAATTATATTGACTCCGATTTTGGTAAGGAAAATAGGTTGTTCTAATGTTTTTGCTATTTCTGAAATACCATTGGCATGGAAAATTTACCCCAACAACGATTTGTCCGGTGTCTGGTTTGTTTTTTAGATATTCCTGAAGCCATTCAGCTCCTTTGCGCATGGTATGGTAATAATAGTCGGTTTCGTAGTTGGTGTATGCTCCTTTTAGTCCTCCGATTGTTTGATTGTAATACAGGTAGTAATACGGGTGATTGGCGGCCATAAACCGTATCGGGTGAAGCATCAGTATGAATAGAACGGTTATTGTAGCAATTCGGACTAGTCGGTGCCTGTAACGATCCAGTATAGCATAAAACCCCAGCGCAGAAAAAAGCACGATTCCGGGATAGACGAACAAAAAGTGTCGCCAGGAGCCGTAGAGGTTCGATTTCTTCAGGATAACAAACAAAATTGGAAACAGAATGGTGAACGCCAGCAGAATTAAGCGGGTTTTCTGGTTTCTGCTGTAGCTTTTTACCTTGAACAGGAAGGCTGCAATACCGGTAAAAACGATCAACGGAATGGTTATCAGCATGTATTTGGGTAGGTAATACCACGGATGAACATCAGACCAGTCCATATGTCCCTCGAATATTTGCATGATCGTGGTTGGAAATTGTGTCATTACACGATACGACTTCCAGGGGTTAATCAGTGGATTTTGAAGTGCATATGGCCAGAGAACCAGTCCAAGTAAATATCCGGCAACTGAAATGCCAAGGAATAAGAAACTTTGCTGTTTCAGGTTTAGGTTCTTGCCGGAGTGCCAGTCTAATAAAACTTTCAGGAGCATAAAGAAACCCAGATAGAAAATGACCAAAAGTCCACCAGCTCGGATCCCAATAGCAAAAGCGATACTTAAAATCAATAAGCTGATGGTTTTCCGACTGGGCTTTTCTTCAGAAAAAACAAGCTTTGTGGAATAATAAATGCTTGATATGTAGGCAAGTGCAAACGGAATGTCTTTTAAATTGTTTTGAGTATGTCCTAAAAAATTAGGGGATACTGCAAATAGTAACAATACCAGAATTGAGGCTCCGTATCCTGAGAAAGATGCTGCAAATAAGGCGGTTATTAGAATGATCAGCCATCCGGCAATGCTGCACATCAGGTGTCTGAAACTGTAGATATCTTCAATGTCAAACCAATGGATCAGAATGGTTACCAGATTGTCGAAAGCCTGTCCGTAATACTGAAGATGTGTTTTGGGTGTGTCGAGTGATTGCTGGTCTTTGCCTAACGAGCTGAAGTATTTGTAAACCATTTCGGAGTGCTGGTAATGCACTTCTTCGTCGCCCGATATTCCGGCATCCCGACTAATCCGGATCATAGAGACTAACAGGATTACTGCCAGAATGATGAAAATTATCTTTAGTTTTTTTTCAGGCATTACTCTGTTTCCGTATCGTAAAACTTCTTCACCAGATAGATTGGCCGGTTTTGCGATTCTTTGTAGATTCGGTAGACATATTCGCTGGTAACTCCCAAAAAGATCAGTTGAATAGACCCCAAAAAATAGATACTTAAAACTGTTGATGACCAGCCGATTACGGCAAATCCGAAAATCTTGGCAATTAGTACATATATTCCGGCAAACATGAAGACTATTGCCCCGATTATTCCCAGAAAAAGACAGACTTTGATTGGAAATTTCGAGAAAGAGAAGATGGCATCGGCACCTAAAACCATCAGTTTCCCGAGGGTCATTTTGGGTTCTCCGTTCAGCCGTTCTTCCCTGATGTAATCCACGTATGTCTGTCGAAATCCGATGAATGAGCGCATTCCGGGTAAGTATCGGATTGATTCTTTCATTTGGCGCAGAGCATCAACGGCGAGTCGGTTCATTACCGCAAAATTGCCGGTGTTTTCAATTTCGTTTACTTCAGAAACTTTTGCAAACAGAAAATGAAAAAGTCGGGTGGCAAACCGGTAGTGGTTGTCTTTACGTCCCATCCGTTTTCCGCTAACAATATCGTATCCTTCTTCTTTGATTTTCCGGTACATTTCGGCAAGCAATTCGGGGGGATCCTGAAGATCTCCGTCCATCATTGCTACATATTCTCCTTTAGCTAATTCAATGCCAGCAGTAAAAGCAGCTTGGTGCCCAAAATTCTTCGAAAGGTCTACAATCTTTATCTGCGGATGTTGCCTGCGCATTTCCATCAGCTTCTGAAACGTGGAATCTGTACTCCCGTCGTTTATGAAAAGTATTTCGTAGTCGGAGGTAAAGGTAGCTATCGCATTAACCGATCGGGAGGTAAGTTCTTCGATCAGGCTTTCTTCATTGTATACCGGGATTATCAGTGAAAACATAGCTTCGTTTGTTGAACAATTGCTGACCCAACAAATTTGTGAAAAAAAGTTGGGTTAGCCGAGGGTTAAAGATACAGATTTTCAGTGAGCAAACAGTATGCCATTTTTGAAAGGGGCAGGATAGCGAAGTTCGGTCAAAAATACTGCCAGCTCGGGAAACTGGATGTCTCCGTCACTGGCAGCACTTGGTTGGTTTAAGGCAAGCATCCCGGTTTTGGATGAAAGGCCTATACTAGGTGTTTGGGTTATTCTTTTTTATCCTTTGTGTTCTGTTCCCGGAATTGGAACTTCGAACTGCATATCTACAGGGCCGAATTCAATGACCTGTGGTCCTAAATCCATGTCTGATTTGTAAATTTCGTCCCAGGTAATTTTTTTTCCGGTGTATGCTGATGTTCGTCCCATAATAGCTGTAAGGGTCGAAAGGGCTGTTTCTTCAGCCTGATTCACATAGCCTCCGGTTCGAATCGAGTGAACCAGATGCATGTGCTCCTGAACGTATGCCGGTATTTTTAACTGATTGGTTTCGTTACCGTTTTCGTCTTTTGGGTATTCGAACTTCCATTTTACGGTACCATCCATGTTCCAGATGGTATTTACGCAGTTCGTATAACCTTCAGTTCCCATGATGAACTCTCCGGTATTATTGGCACAATTATCAATTTCGCGGCACATGCTGTGTGAGAAAACTCCATCGCCATAATCGAAATCGACACTGAAATAGTCGTATTGATCTCCGGTTATTCTTCGGGCCCGACCGCCATAACCTACTGCGCTAATTGGCGGACGACCTAAAAACCAGTTAATTACGTCGATGTTGTGAATGTGTGTGTCCAGAATATGGTCGCCACATAACCAGCAGAAGTTATTCCAGTTTCGGATCATGTAAGTCATATCGTCCCAGCCTTCTTCGCGGGTACGGAACCAAACGTGGTTCTGATTCCAGAATGCACGGGCAGCAACTGGTTTTCCAATAGCTCCGTTTGCCACCTGCTGGTAGGTTTCAATATAATCTTGTTGGTGACGGCGTTGAGTGCCGGTAACCACATTTAGCCCGATAGCCTGTGCTTTTTTCCCACTGGCAATTACCGAGCGTATTCCTACAGGATCGACTGCAACCGGTTTTTCCATGAAAACATGTTTGTTTTGCAAAACAGCTTCCTTGAAATGCTCAGGCCTGAACTGAGGCGGAGTTGCCAGAATGACAACGTCAATATCGGGTATTGCCATTAGCTTTTTATAACCGTCGAACCCAACGAAACAATTTTCGGTCGGAATATCTACCTTCATTTTTGCAAAACGCTCGCGGCAGGAATCAATCTTATCCTGAAAGGCATCAGCCAATGCAACGATGTGCAAATCCGGGCCGCAACTAATGAAATTCATTGCAGCACCTGTTCCGCGGTTACCTGTGCCAACTAATCCGGCACGTAGTTTTTTCCCTTTTGGCGCTCCTTTTAAAATGGGCGGAAGTCCAAGTTCTTTGGAGCTAATTTCTTTTTTACAACCCGAAATAAAGGCGCTGACACCTAACAATCCGATGCTAGCAAGAGCCGATGACTCTAAAAATCTTCTTCGGTTTATACCCTTATTATCTTTTTCCATTGGAAACTAATTTTCTATTTTACGTTTTCATCTGCCTCACATACAACCCGGAATCCTATATCAACACAATCAGAATACCACCAAACACTTTTGGGCATCTGCGGATCGGTAACTAACCATGCCTGACTTTTTGTGAAGTCGCGGGCTGCGCACCTGACATCTTTGGCATCGCTCTTAAACGATCCTCCGCGAATGACGTGTTCTTTTCCTTTTTTAGGTCCCTGAGGGTCAACCACCAGATTCTTATAGGCCTGATATGCTTTTGGAGAATACCAGTCGGAACAGAATTCGTACACGTTACCCAGCATGTTCTTTAGTCCAAACGGATTAGCTTTCACCATTCCCGGTTCGATCGTCTGCGACGGACTGTTTTCCTTATAAGCTACATACGATTGAATAACCGTGGTATCGCGTCCCAGAACTTTTTTGAAAAACCCTTCCGAGGTATATTTTTTTGCATCTCCTGCGAAGAAGTATGGTGTTTTAGATCCGCCACGGGCTGCATATTCCCATTCTGCCTCGGTCGGCAGCCGGTATTTCTTTCCGGTGACCTTACTTAGCCACTGGCAATATACATTGGCCGATTTCCAGGTCATGGTAATTGCAGGGCGGGTACCTTTTCCCCATCCCTGATCAGGAGCACCCCAGGGAGGTGTTGGTCCTGAAATTGCATCTACATCGGCATTCTTTTCTGCTTCTTTTCGTCCTTGAGAGGATGTCGCTTTAAAAAATTCCAGATATTCTTCCCAGCTAACTTCAATTTTGGCCATGAAGAAACGTGATACTTTTACGGGATGAACCGGACCTTCATCAGGTTTACGCAGAGCTTCGTCTTTAGTACTTCCCATCATAAATTCGCCTTCAGGAATAGCAACCATTTCGAAAGAAACACTTGTGCCTGGAATTTTTTCGGTGAAATTGGCAAACGAAGTCACGGGAGTTGATTCGGTGAAAACCTGTGTGCTTTTTGTTGCTGTTACCCCAAAATTTGTATCATGTTCGTGCTTGTTGTTCGGATCGAAGTGCCCAACGTTGAGGTGGCAGTTTAAACAGCTTACTTCCGATGGGTTTGAAACGTAGCTCAAATGGGCATTTTCTCCTTTAACAGATAGTGTCTTGGGAAACAGATTCTGGTGGCATTTGGTACACGATTCGGTGGTTATATATTTTTTTGCATTTTCCAGTTTGCGTTTCTCTGCCCATTTGAATTTGCTCGAATCTTTAAAACAATAGCCGTATAAATCTTTTGCGCCCAGTTTTGCCTTGGCAAGTAGCATCCCATGTCCTTCAGGTGGAAGGTGGCACTCGACACAATGAACAACAACTCCTGATTTTGTGTTGTGATGGGTTGAAAGTTTCCAGCTTTGTTCTGCGTGTGGGTGAACATGACAGGAAGAACAATATTCATCAGTTGAGGTGTACTTTACGGCTTTGCTTCCGGCAAACATCGAAAACAATCCAAGTATCATACCAAATGTAATCACCCCAAACAAGGTTTTTTTACTGGCAAACTTCGTACAAATAGATTTCCAAATCTTCATAGCTATTTTCAAAACTCAAAATGCCTTTTCTAAGCAGATTTCTTCAAATTATTGACAAAACGAAGATAATACAGGCCAATTAGCGGGGTTTTAGCTGAGGTTTACGGTTGGGTTAAGGTACGGTTAAAAATGGGTTAATATTTTTCAAAAATTTTCCTTTAAAAATTCAAAAAATATTGAAAATGAGGCGTTTTTTCGTAAAAAAATAAAAATTAACCCTACTGAAAATATTTTTTCTAGGATGCAATTAAATCATCAAATTTTTCCGGGAATTTTTCGCCATACATTTCTTCATAGAGCAGGCAAAAACGGTCGAAAGTAAAGCGTGCGAGGTTGTAATTGTTCTGTTTTATCAGTGCCTTTAGTTTATAAGCCAATGCCTGATTGCTAACCGGGTCTGTTTCGAGGATGCGGTCAGTTAGTTTTAGAATTAGTTCATTATCCCGCTCGATGGTCAATTCGCTGATGAACTTTAAGAGAATGTCCACAATGTTGTTTCCGACGAATCCTTTAAAATCATCGAGCCAGTCGTATGATTCGCCTTTGAAAAGTTCACCTTCCTGAATGATATGGTAGAAATTCAGGTTGAAATCGGTGTCGTGAATCTTTTCCCGCTTCAGGAGTTTTAAGCATTCCAGATAATCGCAGTAGATTGTACCTCCGAATTCCATTGACCAGCGGTCGATGTGAAAATTAATCTGCACGGAATCGAGTGATTCGAGGATCAGTCGGAGTTTTCGAATGGTTACTCCACGACTGTTTTTTGCACTTTGCGATGAATGTCCTTGCCAAAGAATATCGGTTAGTTCTTTGGTTGATATTCCGTTTTTATTCCGTTTCGAATAAGTAAGTATGATCAGAAATAATTGCTTCAGTTTGGGCGTAAACTGACTGGTAATTTCATTTCCGTCTTTGTCGAGTACCTTGAAATCGCCGAAGAGTTGAATGTAATTTGAAGTCGGTTTGGATACAACAGCCTGGTCGATGCTCCTGATTTTCTCGGCAGCGGATGGTTGTTTCGGAATTCTTTGTTTGAGTCTGAATATAAGCAGGGCTAGAATTCCGGCAATAATCAAACCAAGTAAGCTCCACGATAGTACAGGGTAAAGTATAAATACATTTTTTATCGGGACTATTTCGATGACTTCTTTGTTCAATTGCCAGATCTCTTCTTCTCCCAGCGCTCTTGACCAGATACTTAGGTTGTCGATGGCTCCGTACATGTTTGATGGCCAGTTAAATCCGGCGATACCGACGTATAAATTTTCACGTCCTTTGTATGCAGGATGTCCTAATGACCGACTGTCAAGTTTCCCATTCAGGAATATAGCCTGCTCCCCGTTAAGCTTGTTATACCTCCATACCAGATGATACCAGACTCCTGCTTCTAAGGCTGTTTTCCCTTTTAGGTCGTTGTTGTAAAACCCGAAATAAGGTTTTTTATCGCGGATTAACAGATGGATTCCCTGTTGATAAGAGTTATTTTTTGTCCCGATAATGCAATAGTCTCTTTTCTTTGGCAGGTATTTTTTGATTTTGATCCAGGCAGCAACCGTAAAATCATGATCCCGTACTTTGAACGCTTCAGCTCCAGGCAAAATAATGTAGCTGCTTTTTTCAAAGAAAGCTACAGAAGAGCGCGTTGAATCGTTTACGAATTTTACGTTTACAGGCTTCCCGTTGAATCCGTTTATGCTATAGTCATGTGCTTCTTTTGCAAAAGTATAGTGACCTTCCAGATTATCCGTAATTTCAAGCGGAGTGGCAACAAAATGCTGAACGATGTTTTCGGTGGGTTCGTTGAATGTACACGATTCCGGAGTAAACTTGAATCCGGGACTGTGCGGAGTTAGGGTCATATTGTCTCCGGGACCCATTGGAAAGCAGTATTTTCCACTGGTCATGCTTTCCATTTTTCCCCAATCGACGTAATCAAGAATCTGTGTATTGTAGGTAACTGTTCCTTTGATGGTTTTGAAGCCCCGAACATAGGAAAGAACGCCTACAATCCACTTTTCATAGCGGTCGAGCATGACGAAGTTGGGCGTTTTTCCGGTATTAACCCAGGTATTCTTGATGTGCTCAATCAAATATGGATTCTGGTTGGTGTCGTATTGCAGGTTCTTTGCCATTTCCGACTTCTGCGGAAAATTATAGTCGTTGTAAATCAGCAGACTATTTTTTGGGTCACCTTTTAAAAATTCACCTTTAAATACCGGAGCTTCCCAAATCGAGAAATAAGGTTCCACGGCATGATTCCAGATGTAATGAAGCCATTCCGGACTATTGCGGTGTTCCTGCATGGAGAAAATCACTAGGCGGTGATTGGATTCGACCATACTCCGAATGGTAGGCCAGCCTTCTTTTTCATCGTAAGTGTAGAGGTATTGATTGATTCCAGCATCCTGAAGAACATCACTTAACTCGTTTACATTCGTTCCGAAATCAAGGAAAAGGGTAATTATTTTATCGTGTTTTTGATCCAGATATGCTTTAATCTCCTGAATGGTCTGTTTAAAAGGGACAGACATTCCATCCGTTTTCTTAATCATGAGTTGGTTCGCCTGTTTTTCCCATTCCAGATAAAAACGAAAGCCACCAATATTCTCAGCTAGTAGTTCCTGAGTTGTTTTGGGTTCATTCAGGTTTGCATCAACACCCGAAAAGTTAGAGATGACGAATATGGTTTCATCGTATTGCTTTAGCAGAGCATCTTCATTCACTCTGGCGTTGATCGTCAACACAGGAAAGAGCCACAAAATCAGTATTGTAAGGTAACGAAAGATTAGTTTCATCTGAAAATTTTATGTACTCATCATCGATCTTGAACAGGCGAATTAACCCACTAATTAACCCATCAGAATCGAATTCAAAAATAGTTTTCTCATTTGGATTTCTCAAATTTAGATGAATTATTCACGAATTATTGAAGAATGTAAAAAATTTATATTTTTGTCGCTCGGAAATGAGCCCGAAAGGCTTTCGAAAAGAAGGGTTGTTAGCTCAGTTGGTTTAGAGCATTACCTTGACAGGGTAGGGGTCACTGGTTCGAATCCAGTACAACCCACAAAAAAATCCAGAAAGTCATCGGCTTTCTGGATTTTTTTGTGGTGATAGTTTTAAATCCAGGCTTAAATTAAAATACCTCAACGATTGGCTGGTCAGCCAGAAGTGGGGTGATTTGACTAAAAAACAGGCTAAGATATTCTGATTTATTGTGGAAATCTAATGCGGCCTGATCTTTATATTCTTCATAAAATATGAATTCGGCTTCCTGTCCGAAACAGTTCTTGTATAGACAATAGGAGATGCATCCAGCTTCTTTTCTGGTTTTTTCTACGATTGTCTGAGCAAATTGACTAAAAGTATCAACGGCTTCCTTTTTTACATTGAGTCTGGCAATTACTGTTTTTTTCATGGGTTCTGATTTTTTTCTAACGATTTTTGTTGTGTATACGAGATGCTTGTCAAGTCAATAATGGCTAACAAAAGAACTAATTTTTTCATTCGTATATATTGTTTTTAATTTATTTAACGTTGGGCACGTACTCATGGAATAGCCATTTATTCGCTTCGCGGATTTCTCATCGGTCAATTCATTTTCGGTTTGTGCGAGCTTTTGCAAACATGGCTATTTCATGTTTTTTATTTCATTTTTCGATGTCCGGACGCATCCCCATTTCTTTTCCTGAACAGCGTGTTTGTGCCTAATCAGTTATAACAACCACCTTCCCAATGGCTTCATTATTCTCCATCAGCTGGTACGCCTGACCGATTTCGGATAAGGTGAACACTTTCGGGAATAAACAGAAACAAGGCTAGAACTACGATCGAATGGAAATACTAGTTTCGGTTAGCAAAAAGAATACCTGCGTTTTACACGAAGGCTATGAAACTGCGGTTAAATAAATGGTGGTTTTATTTGGTAATCTGTGCTTTACATAACTTGAAGATGTGATGGGAAAGCTTACCGAATAGTAGGTTTTTTGATATTTCTGCTTACTTTTATGGCCTACTCATTTTCTAAGAATCAACAAAAAGCTATTGTAGTGGATTTTGGAAGTAAAGAAATACTGCGACAGATTATCTTTGGAGACGAGTCTGCATTTGAAAGGGTGTATCGTTTCTATTATTCCCGGCTGAACTACTTTTCGCGGCAATATCTTTTTGACGATGAAGCCTCCAAAAATATTGTTCAGGATGTGTTTACCGAGCTTTGGGATCGACGGGAATCATTTCAACCCGATACCAATCTGAATGCCTGGCTTTTTACGGTTACCAAGAACAAATCACTAAAAGCCATCAGTCGGATGAAATCCCGACAGAACTACGACAATCATATCAAATCGCGCGAATTGGATATTCATTTCAAATCGTTGGATGCTTTTGATACCAGCGACCTTGTGTTTGATGAACTTCGGATTCAAATTCAGCTTGCATTGGAGAAATTAACGCCGGCTTGTCGGAAGGTTTTTGAAATGAGTCGTTTCGAAGATAAAAAAAACCGGGAGATTGCGGAGGAACTGAATTTGAGTATAAAAACTGTTGAGGCTCAGATTTCGAAAGCACTCCGTTCGTTAAAAACCGATTTAAAAGATTACCTTCCATTATTCTATATCCTGTTTCTTTTTCGGAAATAAAATAGTTTTTTCAGTAAGGGTAAATGGGGTTGATTAGGTTATACATTCAAATCTTATTTATCCATGAACGAGGAAAAGCTTATCCGCTATATCAAAGGTGAACCAATTCAGGATGCCGAAACGATCGAAATCCTCGATTGGATTGAATCTTCTGCGGAAAATCAAAAGCAATTTAATCGACTAAAGAACTTATGGGTACTATCCGGACTTGATCATCTGGAGCAGCTTCCTATTCCTGAGTTTTCGTTCCCTGAAGCAGACAGGATATCGCATCCCAACACCCTATTCCGATCGTTCATGAAATATGCCGCAGTGTTTGTCCTTGCGTTTTTGTTAGGCTCGATAAGTCTCTATTTTATTAATCAAAACGAACGAAACCAATTATCATCGCTTTACAATATCATCGATGTTCCTTATGGAGAGCGTTCGCAGATAACCTTGTACGATGGCACTAAAGTTTGGCTTAATTCGGGTACCAAATTTAAATATCCGGTTGCATTTAGTCGAAATACCCGTGAAGTGACTATTGAAGGAGAAGCCTATTTTGATGTTGCTAAAGATGCGGAACATCCGTTTATAGTAAATGCCGGACAATTACAGGTAACGGTTTTGGGTACTTGCTTTAATGTTTGTGCCTATACAGATGATCATGAGTTTTCGGCCACTCTTGAAGAAGGTTCAATTAACGCAGTCAATACGATAACCGGGAAAGGTTTTGTAGTCGGCGTTGGAGAACAGGTTGTTTTAAACTGCCAGACTAATGTATTGAGTCTTTCGGGTGTGAATACCAAACTTTATACTTCGTGGAAAGAGAATTTGCTGAAGTTTGAAGATGCTCCATTCGACGAAGTAATAAAAAAGATGGAACGGTGGTATGATGTTAAAATTTCGGTTGATCCGACAATAAATACCCGGGAGCGATATACGATGACTGTAAAGACCGAAAGCCTTCGTGAAATGCTGCAATTACTATCAAAAACAACTAAAATAAGCTATGAGATAAAAGCAAATACCGTTTCGATTAATAAGCCCTAAAAAAAGGGAAAGTGCTGAAACACTTCCCCTTCGATTTCATGCTGAAACATGAAACATGAATAGAATCCCACGCAAATGGGATATGTTTAACCTATACAAGTACAAACTTATGGAAAAAAAATGGTTTAATGACGAGGGACCTTCACGTTCCTTGTTTAAATGGTTACGTGTTATGAGATTAACTGTACTCTTCCTTTTAACAGCGCTTATACATGTAAGCGCCAGTGTCTATTCTCAGCAAACGAAGCTGAGTATATCTCTTCGTAATGCTTCAGTAAAAGAAGTATTAACGCAGATTGAAAATCAGAGTGAATTTTTCTTTCTGTATAAGAACGAAAACGTTGATGTTAACCGGATTGTAAATGTTAGCATTAAGGACAAATCGGTTGAGGATCTTTTAGATCAGATTTTTAAAGGGACAACAGTTTCCTACGAGGTTGTTAATCGGCAGATTGTATTGGTCGATAATGGGAAAAGCAGTCCGGTGGCACCTCCAAGTCAACCGCAGCAAAAACCGATATCCGGTAAAGTTACCGATTCGTCAGGTGTTACCCTGCCTGGAGTGTCGGTTTCGGTAAAAGGAACCACCAATGGTTGTATTACCGATTCCGATGGGAACTATTCGCTTTCCAATGTTCCGGGAACTGGCATTCTCCAGTTTTCATTCGTTGGGATGAAAACCCAGGAGGTATTGGTCGCAAATAGAACGAAGATCAACGTCACCTTATCTCCTTCTATCGAGAATATCGACGAAGTGGTGGTGGTTGGATATGGTACTCAAAAGAAAAGTAACTTAACCGGAGCTGTTCAGCAAGTAACTTCAAAAGAGCTGGAAAATCGTACGGTTATTAATGTTGGTCAGGCCTTACAAGGGCTTATTCCTAACCTGAATATTTCAATTCCGAATGGCCGGGCAAATACTACCCCCAATATGAATATTCGTGGTATGGGTTCATTATCAGGGAATGAGCCGTTGATTGTTATCGACGGAGTGCCATCAACAATGACTGAATTTATGGCAATCAATCCCAATGATATTGAAAATGTTTCGGCACTTATGGATGCTTCTTCAGCTTCAATCTACGGAGCAAGAGCAGCCTTTGGAGTTATATTGGTTACAACGAAGAAAGCCTCTACTAACGAAATGCAGGTAACTTTCAATTCGAATGTTTCATTCCGGAGACCAACCGTTCTTCCTGACTATATTCTGGATCAAAATATTGTGATGAAGGCCAAGGTTGATGCAAGCGGTGGATGGTATAATCTAAAAGATATTTTCGGAATTAGCGATTGGGATTATCTGGATCAGGTAACAAAAGGAGAAGCCCCTCAAATTAAGGTGAATCCGGAAGATCCGACAAAGTGGATTACTGCCGGACGAACAAACTGGTATAAAGAGGCTATGAGGGATTTTGGGGTCACACAGAACCACAACGTGGCAGTTTCCGGATCTTCAAGTAAAACAAGATACTATCTTTCCGGAGCTTATTCCCGACAAGAAGGTGTTTTTAAATATGGTAACGATATCTTTGATAAGTATAACTTCAGGGGAAAGACCGATTTTGATGTTACCAAATGGCTTACCATATCCGATAATGTTTCCTATAACAATGATTACTTTGATGAACCTTCTCATGGGTTCAGCATTTATAGTTTGTTGAATACCCCAACCTTAGATGTAATCAAAAATCCAGATGGATCATGGACTAAATCCGGAGCTACAATTTTTGGTTCAACCATTGAAGGGGGACGAATCTATACCCGAAATTCCAGATTTTGGGGTTCATTTTCAGCAAATGCCAATTTTTTCGACAAAATGTTGAGCATTACTGCAAAAGCTACATTTTTACGTGGGAACAAGGAACTTAAGAATATATGGATTCCGGTTCAATATAAAACAGGACCGAATGTAATTGAAACGCTGAATCCTATACTTGATGCTCAACGGGATGCGTGTAGTGACCGTCAGAATGTTTTTGATTTGTATGCCGATTTTACTAAAAGTTTTAATCAACACAATTTTCATGTCCTGGTTGGCTATAATCAGGAATATCGGTACTCCGATTGGTTTGCGTCAAACCGGAATGGATTGATAACTAGTAGTGTGCCTAGTATTAGTCTGGCTACCGGCGATAAAATAGTTAACGAGTCAGCTACCGATTGGGCGACCAGAAGCGGATTTTTTAGATTAAACTATGATTTTAATGGAAAATATCTGTTTGAAGTCAATGGAAGATATGATGGGACATCACGCTTCCCTAAAAAAGACCGGTTTGTATTCGTTCCTTCCATGTCAATGGGTTGGAATATAACCAAAGAGAATTTCTTCGCTCAATTCTCCAATGTTGTTTCTTCACTGAAACCAAGATTCTCTTATGGAGTGTTAGGGAATCAGGATGTAGACGCGTATGCCTATTTAGCAACTATGGGTGCAGGTACAACAAGCTCTATTTTACCCGGCGATAAAACAGAACAACAAACCACGATCTATGCTCCCGGAATTGTTGGCAATTCGTTGACCTGGGAAAAAGTGAAAACCACGAATGTTGGTGTCGATTTTGGATTTTTACGCAACCGTCTTTCCGGTACATTCGATTATTATAACCGGGCCGTTCTGGACATGCTGACTAAGTCGAAAACGTTACCGAGTGTGTTGGGAACTAGCGAACCTTTGGCAAATGCTGCTAATTTGGTAACCAAGGGTTGGGAACTTTCCTTAACCTGGAAGGATAATTTCAAATTGTTGAATTCTGATTTCAATTATAGTGTAAGTGGAAACTTATCCGATAGTCGTGCCTGGATTACAAAATATGATAATCCTGATGGACGGCTCAGTGACTATTATGCAGGATATGAGGTGGGAACCATCTGGGGATATCAGGTGAATGGCTTATTTCAAACGCAGGAGGAATTGGCAAATCATGCAAATCAAAGCCAGTTCTGGACTTATCCAGGAAAAGTAACTCCGGGACCTGGTGATATTAAGTTTGAAGATTTAAATGGTGATGGCCAGATTCGTGCTGCCAATACCATTTACGACATGCAGGATCAAAAGAAAATCGGGAATAGCCGTGCACGTTATAATGTTGGTTTCCGGGCTGCCTTTGATTGGAAAGGTTTTGATTTCAGCATGTTTATTCAGGGAGTATTAAAACAGGATTGGTACCCTTCAGCAGGATACGATTTTTGGGGTTTAAATTATGGCCCATGGGGAAACCTTCAACGATATCAATATGAAAATTCGTGGACTCCTGAGCATACCGATGCTTATTTGCCACGCATAAAAGGTTATGCTGCATCAACGTGGAGCGGTGCCGAAATGCTACAGGCTAATACTCGCTATTTGCAGAATAACGCTTATCTGCGACTGAGGAACATTTCTTTGGGATACTCCCTTCCGGCGGTACTGATTCAGAAAGTAAAACTGAGTCAACTGCGCTTTTTTGCCTCTGGTGATAATCTGTTAACATGGACTGGTATTAAAGTTCCGAATATAGATCCGGAAACCTCATTTGGCGACTATCCATTGCAGAAAATGATCTCGTTAGGTATAAATGTTAAATTTTAATTGTAAGAAAGGGAAAAATCATGAAAAAAATATATTCAATCTTTATTCTGGCAATTCTGTTTGCCTGTAATGACGATTTCCTGCAAAGGTTTCCACAAACATCAATTGCGCAAGAAAATTTCTTTAAATCTACGACTGATTTAAGGACTTATAGCTATCAGTTCTACGATTATCTGGGGGCTTCATACATGGATCGTCCTTCCGATAATACGACTGTTGAAAAAGGAGGTATCCAAAGCCTGATGCTGGGTTCTGTTACCGCTGATAATGCCGGAGGATGGGGAAGTTGGGGAACCGTTCGTGCAATCAATTTCTTTCTGGATAATTATAAAAAAGCCCAGGGTGATGCTGGTGAAATTAAAAAGTATGGCGCAATGGGACATTTCGCACGAGCAAAGTGCTATACTGGTATGGTTCAGACCTATAGTGATGTTCCATGGTATTCGCATGTGGTGAAAGATGATGATACCGAAATGCTTTTTAAACCCAGAGACACCCGGGAACTTGTGGTTGATTCAATCATTGCCGACCTGGAGTTTGCAACAGCTAATTTAACCAATGAATCAAGTAAGGCCTTACTATCGAAATGGGCGGCGTATACCGAATTAAGCCGTTTCTGCCTTTACGAAGGAACTTACCGTAAATACCATTCCGGAGAAACTGATTTGCACGTTGTAAAATCAGCTGATTATTTTCTGAACAAAGCCGTTAGTGCTGCAGAAGCCGTTATGAAATCGGGAAATTTTGCCATATCAAGTAAAGGAAACCCGGGTGAAGATTACGGTGATTTGTTTAATGGTGGAACGGAGTTAAATTCAAATCCTGAAATAATCATGTACATTGATTATGAGGATGATAAAAGAGAACATGGGTCAAGGCTTGTGCTTGATTTTGAGAACGGAATAAGTCGCACAATGGCTGATTCGTATCTGTACATGAATGGTTCATTTGTCCCTAAATCGGTTACCGATGTCACTCCGTTAGAGCAGGTTTTTGAGAACAGAGATCCCCGGATGAAACAGTCTCTTTATTTCCCGGGTTATATCTTACCAAGTGATCCGATTCCTTATAAAATATCTATTAATAAAACCGGTGGATACGGACAAATAAAATTTATCCCGAAAGTAAAAGCCAAGCACTGGGAAGGTTTTTATTCTTGTTATACCGACTTACCTCTCTATCGCTATGCCGAAGTATTGCTTAACTATGCTGAAGCAAAAGCAGAATTGGGACAACTCAGCCAGACTGACTTGGATAAAACCATTAATTTGCTCAGAGACCGCGTAGGTGTCGGTCATCTGTTCATGAATCCGCCAATTGATCCGGTTAACGAAGCCATTAATAAAGGCATCACCTCCAAACAGAAAGCCGAATTGCTCGAAATTCGCCGCGAACGAAGAGTTGAATTATTCGCTGAAGGATTTCGTTATGACGATATGATGAGATGGAAACTTGGAAAAATATTTGAGCAACCACAGCAGGGAATCTATGTTCCTTCTTCCGGAATGGTCGATGTAACCGGCGATGGAGAAGTGGATTATTTCATCAGCGACAGTGAATCGAAAAAGCCTGCAGATCTTCCGGATAATGTTTCGGTACTTATTACTACTTCAGATGATTCTCCGGTATACCTGGAAAACGGAAATTACGGACATATCATGTTTAAGTTTGAACAAAGAGGAATTGGCACGTTCATCGAACCCAAATATTATTATCGTCCAATTCCGACAAGTCAGATGCTGTTAAACACAAATCTGAAACAAATTTTTGGATGGAATTAGTGATAAATAAAAAATTAGAGACACATGAAATATATTTCTATTATTAGCTTGTTTGCTGTCCTTCTTTTTACAGGATGTATGAAGTCTGAGGATATTATTGTAAATATAATTCCAGATCAACCTACTATTGAGGAGGTTACCGCTGGAATAATGAGTGATGGAGGATTGCTTGATGCATTTACTACTACCCTGAATGAGATTAATTCCACGAATCATACGGCAAAGATCTATGTCAAAACATATAAGCCATTAAGCCGCATTTGGGTAAGTGTGCGTCTTAAAGCAGGCTGTCAGATTATTCCGTTAGATGGAGCCCCGAAGTTCGGAGCGATTGGCGATTTTTCGAAACCCGGGAAATATGAAGTCAAAGCAGCTTCCGGAGCTTCTGCAATTTGGACGGTGACTATTGCACAAGAACCAAGTATGCCAGATATCAGTTGTCCTGCAAATTTCTGGACCGGCACCGGTGTGAAATGTTTGGATGTACCATTTCCAAGCTATAGCCCAAGCACGGTAACTGCGGTAAAGCTTGATTGTAATCACATTAAAATTACAATCGATTTTTGGCAAGATCCGAATGCTGTTATTACCCTCGACCTTCAGTTGGGCGATCCTGATCAAAACACGGTAAAGGGAAGTGTTACACTACTAAATGATGTCCGTTTTAGTTCATGGGGATCTGATATGATGTATAGCAAAGGCCTAGCCGGAACGTACGACCTGAATACCATGGAACTGAATTTTGATCCGGCGTTTTTAGGATACCAATCGAGAACATCTTATCCATTAACATTCTCCAAAAACTAACAGCAGGATTGTTCTATAAGTAATTTTAGTGATAAAAAAGGCATTAGCAGTTAATGCCTTTTTTATAAATCACCAATTGAAAAATTAATGCAATGAATTTTAAAGACATAAATTTCAAATCGCCGATATTCAAATTATTAGTGGGAATGAAATTCTTTTTATTGTTGTATTTCCTTACAACCATAAATTCAGCCTTTTCTCAGGAAAAGGCCAACATTGCTCCGGAAGGGAATAACACGGTTAATATCCAAGTGGGAAATACAGCCATCATTCCTGTAACCAAGCTTGAAAATGATAATTACGATTGGTGGAATCGCCATGCGGAGGTGTTGCAGATCAAGGATTCGATTAATCCTGAAATTGTGTTGATCGGAAATTCCATCACTCACTTCTGGGGAGGGGAACCCAAATTGAAAAATGCTGATGGAACCTTACGAAACCCCAATGGCCCTCAAGCCTGGAATTCGGCTTTTGGCACACATCGGGTTTTAAACCTTGGGTTTGGCTGGGATCGTATCCAAAACGTGCTTTGGCGGCTTAATAACGGGGAACTTGACGGAATTCATCCACGTTTGGTCATTATTCATGTTGGAACCAACAATACCAGTGAAACGAAAAATGCACGAAGAAATACCGCTCCCGAAATCGTTGAAGGGATCAGTGAGGTTTACAAAAAAGTTCATCTCAAGGTTCCGGAAGCAAAAATTGTTGTGATGGCAATTATGCCCATGGAACAGTTTCCCGATCATCCCCGCCGTCAGTTAATAAATGAAACCAATAGGCTGCTTAAAATCTATGCTCAGGAACAAAACATAACAGTTGTTGATATTGGGCCTAAGATGCTCACCCCTGATGGTATTTTATCGAAAGATATTACCAGTGACTTTTGCCATCCAACCGAAAAAGGATATCAAATTTGGGCTAATGCAATACGGCCTTTTGTAAATGAATTGGAGAAATAGAAATGAACAGAGAAATACGAAAAGTGAAAGTCATCTTTATTGTTCTTGTTTTATTGAGTTTGCTGTCGTGTGCTGCGAATAAGGAGCCGTTAGTCCCCAGGGAAATGTCACTTAAGGTTCTTCAGTTTAATATCTGGCAGGAAGGAACTATTGTGGAAGGTGGTTTTGATGCCATTATTAATGAGGTTATCCGGACTGAAGCCGACTTGATTACATTGAGTGAAGTCCGCAATTACAATGGCACCAGTCTGGATAAACGACTTGTTGCAGCCCTGAAGGCTAAAGGGTATGTTTATTATTCAAAAAGAAGTGAGGATTCCGGTATTTTATCCCGTTTTCCTATTAAGGAACAATCGGTTATCTCTTCGCTTGTCGACGATCATGGCTCCATTACAAAAGCATTGATCGATGTTCATGGAACTGAAGTTGTGCTTTATAGCGCTCATCTCGATTACCTGAACTATAGTGTCTATTTGCCTCGTGGATATGATGGTTTAACCTGGAAAGAGCTTCCAGCTCCAATTACAGATACCCAGGTGCTTGCAGAAAATAATTTAAAATCACGCCGTGATGAAGAGATAGATGCTTTTATTTCAGACTCAAAAATTGAAAAGGGAAAAGGTCGTCTCATTATTTTGGGTGGCGATTTTAATGAGGCCTCTCATCTCGACTGGACCGAAGCTACAAAGAACAGTTACGATCATCATGGTGTGGTAATGAAATGGCGCAATACACTCGAACTCGAAAATGCAGGTTTCAAAGATACCTACCGGGAAGTATTTCCAAATCCGGTGACGCATCCCGGGTTTACGTTTCCGGCTGATAATCCTGCCGTAAAGGTTAATCAGCTGGCATGGGCACCAAAAGCTGACGAACGCGACCGAATTGATTATATATTCTATTATCCTGATTCGCGATTAAAAATTGAAGCCGCTAAGATCGTTGGACCTCAAGGTTCTGTTGTCCGATATCAACGGGTACCGGAAACTTCAGAGGACATCTTTGATCTTCCTGCCGGAATTTGGCCAACCGATCACAAAGCGGTGCTGGCAACCTTTACGCTGACAGTTAAACAATGATGTGACGCGTTATGAACCAATTCATTGCGATTCTTATTGTCGCTTTTATTTCCATTGTTTGGAAAGCTGATTCTGAAAACAAGCAAAAACCTTGTATTGCATTTTCTTTTGATGATGGGAATACCGACGACATCTTAGCTTACCCGGGTGAAGTTTGGAATGACATGATTATTAATCAATTGAAAAAAAACAGCATACAAACGGTATTGTTTGCATGTGGTAAATCGCTGGATAATGATAAAGGAAAAGTGTTTTTGCAAAAATGGAACGATGCAGGTAATTTTATTGCCAATCACACCTATAATCATCTGAATTACAACGATTCATTGATGACTTATGGTGAATTTGTACATGATATTTTACAGTGCGATTCAGTAATTAAGGGTTACCAAAATTACCAAAAGATATTCCGGTTTCCTTACCTGAAAACGGGGAATACGATTGCTAAACGAGATCAAATTTGCTCTTTTCTGAAAAATAATGGATACCGAAACGGTTGGGTAACCATTGCAAATTCAGATTGGTACATTAATTACCGATTAATAAAAAAGCTTACGGAGAATCCTCAGACAGACATAAATGCCTATCGGGACTTTTATATCAATCACATTTTCGAGCGTGCTGTATATTACAATAACCTGTCAAAAGAAATCAATCATCGGCAAATTAAACACACTTTATTGCTGCACATAAACCTTACCTCTGCTTTATTCCTTGGCGATTTAATTACTAAATTCAAAAAAGAAGGTTGGATAATCGGGAATTATAGCACTGCGATTAATGACCCCATTTATAAAGAGAATCCATCAACTACCGAATTCAGCTTGATCTGGTCGCAGGCCAAAAGATCCGGAAAATTTGAAGATCAATTAAGGCAACATGACGAAAGTGGTGATCTGGAGAAAAATCAAATGGACAAATTAGGCTTATAAAGAAGATCGCCAAATCCATACGTCCGGAAAAATAATTTAAAAGACTATTAACAAACCAATTAATTGATAAACATGAAAAATCACAAAATTAAATTTACAACTCTATTTCTGCTGGTAATACTCTGCCTTCAGACAACGATGTTGTTTTCGCAACAGTCATCATGGAAGACCAATCAGGATGGGTGGGTTTTAAGAAAGAAAAGCGGGGACACTAAATACGAGCGTTTCTTTGCAATAGGTCTTTGGAATGTTCCCGGTTATCAACCTAATGCAATGGAAAAAGGTGCCGATGATTACCGTGAGAGTGCTAAGCCTTACCTCGATAAATCACCACTTTATAACATGGTTTACATGTCGCCGGGAGATCTTAAGTTTCAGAAGGAAAGGGTTGAAATAACCGGGTCGATTGGGTTCTACGAAATGCTTAAAAAGTACACTGATAACATTCCAAAAATTAAACCCGATAACGATTCTGATTATGCCAAAAGGCAGTATATGAAGAAGCACGTTAACGACGATAGCTTTGTAAATGCTCTTGACAGTGCCATCGATCTTCTTATTAAACAAAATGGCAGTACCGACCATATTTATGCGCCAATTGATGAAATTGCCAATGGCGGAGCCGGGAGCGGTTGGTGCTGGCCCGCTGTAGTTGGTAACAAAATCAAAGAGCGGATCAATAAAAAAGAGAAAAACACGCTGGTTTATACCGACCTGGTTGGGATGCCCAAAGCCAATACCTATCTTTTTGAACAGCAATACTTGCAAACTCATGATTCTATGCCTCCGACGCCCCCTTATGAAGCTTTAGGAAAAGATGCCGTGATTCTGAAAGATAGACCTTTACTCGGATTTAATCGGGCTTATGACGGATCACCCCTATATATCAATGGAACCGCTGATTATGTCGATTACGATATCGAGACATTAAAAAAACTGTACTTCGGAACTTTGAAGAACACAGCTGCTGGATATAAAGGTTGCGGTGATGTATTTGGAATTAATGGTTTTATCGATTTTAACACCTATCCCGTTTTGGCAGGTACAACGGTTGATGCCATTAAAGCTGGTATTGGTTCAAAAACTCCGGTATGGCTGTTTTATGATGGTAACGGATATGCAAAACCTTCAAATATGTCAGCCGAAGATTTTATAAAAATCATCAAATGCCAGATGTACACCTCAATTATTCACGGAGCTACCGGAATTTTATTCTGGAACGATCGGTCGAATACACCTGAAGTTTTTAATACGTTGGAACCTGTTATTAAAGAATTGCAAGAAACCCTGAATATCGTGTACCTGAATACCTCCGATTGGAAATCGAATAATGACTTGCACTACATGATTAAGGTAAAAGACAAAAAGCATTCGTATATCATTGCCACCAATACGAGTATGACCGATACAATCGATCTTAATATTCCAAATGTCAGTAAAAAATCGTTAAAGCCTTTGGAGGTATATGTTGCGCCTATTTAATGAGGTGGTATCAAAAGTCAAAATGCTTGAGAATCAGGTCATCCCGAATTTATTTCGGGATCTGATATTCAATGCGTTGTGATTCCGGAGCAAGTCTTCGACATGAGAGTTCGACTGAGTTTTCGACAGGCTCAACTCATCGGCTCACGCCGAAGGCTCAGTCGAACGTTCCGGATGACGGTATCAATGACTTTTTAGATAACCGTATTAATTTTTTTACATAAACCTGAAACCTCAGATATATGAAAAACTTACTTATCATCATTTCCCTGTTTATTTTTGCCACTTCAAGTCTGGCACAAAAAAAGTTCACAAACAATGCCATGTCGCAAAAGCGTGTAACGCCAAAATCGATGGGTTACAAGCTCATTTGGGAAGATCAGTTCAATGGACGCGAACTCGATACCACCAAATGGAACATCCGGGGTGTTGGTCCCCGGCGGCTCGGTTATAATTCGGAAAAAGCCGTAAAAGTTGAAAACGGCTGCTTGAAACTGTATGCACTGCAAAAAGGCGATAGTATTTTGGGAAGCGCTGTAGGAACGGCCAATCATTTTAACCCGAAATACGGGTTTTTCGAGTGCCGGGCTCAACTTCAGAATTCAATAGGGGTGTGGGCGGCTTTCTGGCTCCAGTCGTCAATGATTTCGCAGGGAACCGACCCTTCGGTGTACGGAACAGAGATGGATATCTTCGAGTTTTTTAAAGAAATTGGAACTGATACCATAACTCATGCGCTTCACTGGGCTTATGGACCAAACATGCAATCCATCGGTCCGATGAAAAGCTACCTGAAAGGATTAAGCAAAGGCTTTCACACCTTTGGTTTTGAGTGGACTTCCGAGAAATATTCGTTCTTTATCGATGGCTACAAATTTCATGAAGAAACCCGCGGAGTCTCAAACATTCCTGAATACCTGATCCTGAGCATGGAACTTCCGGAAACGAGGAAAAGCCTCGAATTGACGATCTTTCCCGATGTTTTCCTTGTCGATTATGTGAAAGTGTACCAAAAATAGTAAAGGTTGGATTTTTCAACCTGTTTTAAATATACAAAACCAATGAGCCAATCTCTTTTAATGCTGGTAGTGGCATGTTTTTTTGCTTTTCCATCACTGGCACAACAATCGTCTGAAAAGCACAACTTTCCCCAAAAAGTTTCCGAACAATCTGCTTCTGCTGATTATTGTTCTGCACGTTTAACAGGCGAGAACCTGATTTTGGAGAATTCGCGTATTTCGAGGATATTTTTGTGGAATAATGGGAACCTGATTACTCAAACCATAACGGATAAACAAACCGGAAAAACATGGTCGTCAGCTTCCATGAATTCCGATATGAGTTTCCCGGGACAACCAGCGAATACTGATGATGCAAGCTTTTCTTCAGTCATCGTTCCTGAAACTCCGGTTAAACCCGAACATTTGGAAGCTACGGTTATTTGCCGGTCGGGCAATCTTGAAATCAAGCGGATATTCCGGATTTATCCCGACTGTCCGGCGATAGCCTGCGATATCTACCTTCGAGGGAAGGCTGAGAAATCCTGGATACAACAATCATTTAATCCCGGCGACCTGCAAAACATTGAAAAGTTGACTGAATCGGTTAATCCTGAATTTGTACCGGTACTCGAAAAGCTGGAACTCCCGGGAAAACACTGGCAACTGAATGCCATTGAATTTCTGGATGTAACCGATCGCTTTAATACCTTGGTAAAGGAAACTCATGCGTTGGCGTATCAGGACAATATCTTCAGAGGAAATCTGTTGTTTGCTACCGATATGACTTCTCGTGACGGTTTGTTTATCCTGAAAGAATCACCAACTTCGAATGTTCAGCTGGCTTATCCCGCAGGTGATTTTCTTAGCAATTTTGGAAACATCCGAATGATTGGCGCAGGTATGCAGCAATCCGACCTTGATCCACAGCAATGGAAAAAGGCTTATGGTTTTGTTACCGGTGTTTTCGGCGGCGATGAGGTAAATAAACTACTGGCTTTGCGTAATTATCAGCAGCACAATCGTATTCGCCGTCCTGATCGTGACGAAATGATCATGATGAATACCTGGGGCGACCGTGGTCAGGATACTAAAGTGAATGAAGCTTTTTGTCTGAAAGAACTTGATGCCTGTGCACGTTTGGGAATTACCCATTTTCAGCTCGATGATGGTTGGCAGAGTGGACGCAGCGCCAATTCTGCCTACGAAGGTGGATCGTTCGATAACATCTGGCAGAACCCGAATTATTGGAAACCCGATCCGGAGAAATTTCCAGGGGGCTTAGCTCCTATTGTTGAAAAAGGGAAAAAACTGGGTATTCAAATTAGTTTATGGTTCAATCCAAGTCCTGATAACCAAAACAGCAACTGGGAGAAAGATGCTGATGCGTTAATCTCGCTCTACAAACAATATGGCATCCGCACATTTAAAATCGACGGCGTGAGAATGCCTGACAAACAATCGGAAATCAATTTCAGAAGCTTACTCGACAAAGTGGTTAAAGCTACTGATGGACAAGTTGTTTTTAATTTGGATGTAACAGCCGGAAGACGTGGTGGTTACAATTCGTTCAACGAGTATGGTAACATCTTTCTCGAAAATCGTTATACCGATTGGCAGAACTATTATCCATACTGGACTTTACGCAACTTGTGGATGCTTTCGCGGTATGTGCCGGCGCAAAATTTTCAAATCGAATTCCTGAATAAATGGCGTAATACGGACAATTACGGCGATGATCCGTTTGCTCCTGATAAATATTCGTTCGATTATTTATTTGCTATAACAATGGCTGCTCAACCATTGGCTTGGTTTGAAGGTTCGAATCTGCCCAAAGAAGCTTTTGCTATTTCGCCAATAATCGACAGTTATAAAAAGGTGATGACTGATTTTCATTCAGGCGTTATTTTGCCAATAGGAGATGAGCCTTCAGGAAAAAGCTGGACCGGATTTCAGTCACAGAAAACCGACAGCGATCATGGATATATTCTGATTTTCAGGGAACAAAATGAATCCGGTACCCATGAATTTATTTTACCTATGCTGATGTCCGGAACTTATCGTTTTGAGCCGGTTGCCGGAAACGGAAAGGCTTTTAACTCGAAAATTGGAACCGATCGAAAGATCACGATAGCTCTGGAAAAACCCGACAGTTTTGTGCTGTACCGGTATGTAAAAACAAACTAACACGTTCAGTGCGCCGCTCCCTGAGCAGCCAATAGGCGTATCGAAGGGAGCACATATTACCCCAACCCGAAACCACCCTATCGAACCGAAAGGTAGGGTGGTGTCGGACGGGATTTAAGCCATGCAAGGCAACAATTTCTTTACTAATCCGGAAGATTCCGGTTAGTTTCCGATAACCTTCATCTGTTTCCATTTACCACTTCGGAAACGCCAAATCAGGACGCAGCAAAACAGTAGGAAATTGACTACCAGAAATAGCCAGCTGGTTGAAACCGAGAAGTGGAATACATTTAGCGACAAATAAAGCAACGGAACAAACAGCCAATGTGCAGCAACCGAAGCAAACATCGTAAAATGAGTGTCGCCTGCCCCACGTAAAGACCCAACAACAGCCACCATCACCGCTTCGGCCAGTACATACAAGGCGGCAATTCGTATCATCGATACCGCAATGGGTATTGCTTCATTGAATTGGACATCGGGTATTTCAGGATGGAACACCATCACCAGTGTTTCCGGAATAAACAGAAACAAAGCCAGAATTACGATCGAATAGAAAATGCCTGTTTTGATGGCTGAAATGGCCGAATGAACGACCTGTTGCGGTTTTCCGGCTCCCATGTACCGACCGGCCAGACTGGTAACGGCAATCTCGATTCCCAGCAAAGGAATGAAAGAAACCAGATCCCAGTTGAACATGATGGTTGAAGCAGTTGCAACAACGGCTCCCTGAGCATGAAACAGCGAAATCATGGTCAAAAATGCCAGAAAATTCAGGAACATTTCGATCCCGGCAGGCGATCCGTAGTAGATCAGTTTTTTCATGATTGCACCATGAAACCGGAACGATTTGAGGACTGCGAAATGCTTTCGGTTCGAATGGTTCAAATAGGCTACAAATAGTATAATCATGGCCAGTAACCCTCCGGCAACGGTTGCAATGGCAGCACCGCTAACACCCATTGCCGGGAAGCCAAATTTTCCAAAAATCAGGATGTAATCGAGTACAACGTTTCCAATCATAGCTGCCAAAGTAGCCACCATCACAATTTTGGTTTTGCCAATGCCGGTAAAATAACATCCAAGGGTATAGCGCATCATTCCAAACAAGGAACCCCATGCCAGAATATTTAAATACTCAATCTGAAAAGCAATCTGGGTTTCCGGAATTTTCATGAAATGGAAAAATGAAAAGGCCAGCGGTTTCAACAGTAAAATGACAGGCCATGCAGCAATGGTAATCAGAATGGCCTGAAATGCAGCAGTTGACGAATGAAGCCTTTTCCCTGCTCCAAAGTATTGGGCTACCAGTGCCGTTGAATAACCACTGAGTCCCATGAAGAAAAACATCAATACCTGCAGGGTCACCCCTCCGCCCATGGCTGCGTTCATCTGTTCCGATCCAACGCGGGCCAGAAATAAACGGTCGGTGAAGGTCATTACTCCGTCGCAGGCCGTTGAGATAATCATGGGTAAAGCAATTACCAGTAATTCCTGTATGCCTCCGGGCTCATGATAACCGGAGAAATACTTTTTAATCAAACTCATAAACGTAGAATAAAAATTGTTTTTGTTTTCTTGTTTTGCACAGCTTGGGGATTCAGGTATGAGCATACTTGATCTCCCGGGGATGGGAATTCTAAAAATTAATTTTACAAGGATAATCAGGAAAAATAAATTCTGTTCCCGAAAAGTGCGCTCCCGGAAATAGTTTATTCATGCTGACTGTTCTGAACAATCAGGCTCAGGTTAAAATGTAAGTTTCATGATCGGATTTTTTTGTTTCTGTTTGTTTTCTGTGCGAGGAACCCGAAAGCACAAATGTAGAATACTCGTTTCATTTAACAAAAAAGAATGACTGTTTTTTATCTGTTTCTTCTATTTTTGCATTTATCCTGAATTGGAAATCTTAAATTACTGATTTGAAAATCAAATGATCTATAACGAGAAAGAAATAGTCGGAGAGTTGTCAGACTTTATCAAATGTTGCTGGTTCTTCGATAGTGAGGACGAAGATGTGGTGAATACGATTTTGCCTGATGGCTATTTCGATCTGATCTTTAAAGTCAGGAATGCTGAGCTGGTTAACGCTTTTTTTACGGGAACCTGGACCAAACCCATCGATGTACAAATTGAAAAACATACCCGCATGTTTGCCGTGCGATTTCGCCTGATTGCTGCCGAATACATTTTCCGCGAATCGATTGAAACGATTGTCGATACTTCAACCGAGCTTCCTGTTCATGACTGGGAAACTCTTCCTTTTGATAATCTGGAACAGTTTGAAGAAATGATCTGCCGAACCTTTATTCATTTTCTGCCTGAAAAAACGGAAATTGACCACCGTAAATTCCGGTTGTTCCAGATTCTGTACGAGCAAAAAGGCGATATTTCGGTGAACGAACTGGCCAGTCAGATCGGTTGGAGCAGTCGGCAGATCAACCGATGGTTTAACAGTCAGTTTGGAGTTTCGCTGAAAACCTTTGCCAATATCCTGAAATGTCATGAGGCATATCCCCTGATTGCCAGAGGTCATTTACATCCGGCAAAATCGTATTACGATCAGGCTCATTTTATTAAAGAAGTGAAGCGATACACCGGAGTGACTCCGAAAGAGCTGCATCAAAATAAAAACGACCGATTTTTACAATTATCAACCTTGCCGAAGAAGTAGTTTTGTGCTTAATCACTTAAAAAAGTAAACATGAAGATGAATAAATTAACGCCTAATTTCGAAGTTGGGAATATTCGCCAAACGGTTCAGTTTTACGAGTCGGTAATGGGTTTTTCGCTGATAATGGCAGTTCCGGAAGAACAAAATGGTGTGCATGAAGCATTTGCCGATGGGGTTGACTATGTATATGCGCTGATGAAAAATGGCGAAGTGGAACTGATGTTTCAGCGTTCGGATAGTTTTCAGCACGATGTGGAACTGGCATCGGGTGATTTGATTGGTGCTTCGGTTTCTTTTTACATGGAAGTAACTGATTTGGCACAACTTTACGACACGATCAAAGGGCAGGTTTCGGCTATTACTGAGTTGAAAACCACCTGGTATGGAATGAAGGAATTCTATATGAAAGACCTTAACGGATATATTCTTGGCTTTGCTCAGCAATCGAACTAGAACGATGGAAACGAAAGTAAAATTTGTAGCTCCCTTGCTGGTTGTTGCCGATATGCAGCGAGCCAGAAACTTTTATGAAACGGTGCTTGGGTTAAACGTAATCGTCGATTTTGGGGAGAATATCACCTTCGAAGGCAATTTTTCGCTCCATCTGCAGTCGCATTTTCAATCGCTGATCGACGGTAAAGCGATCAAAACCGGTGGAAATGATTTTGAGATTTATTTCGAATACGATGCTATTGACGAGTTGGCTTCCCATCTGACAACGGCCGTTGTTGAGCTGGTTCATCCTCTGCGCGAACAGCCCTGGCGACAACGTGTGGTACGTTTTTACGATCCCGACCGGCATATCATCGAAGTGGGAGAGTCGATGGAATCTGTTTGTTTCCGCTTGCATCAGGACGGACTTTCGGAAGCCGAAATTGCTAAAGTAACGTTAATGCCCGAATCGTTTGTAAAATTAGGTATTGCGAAATATTTAGACTAGTTCTGCCCGATCGACGAACCACCTTCGAACGATCCGTCAACCGGTGAACTGCTCAGGCTGCGGCATACGGTTGAATTTATAATGAATACAATTATTAACCACAGAGGAAACAGAGTTTCCCAGAGACCATTTTTTCTGTTCAGCCACATCGCGGCTAACGTTTTGTAGCCAATGGTTTTAACCCGTGGAATAGGAGAGTATTCCGTAATATCGTCCGCGGGAAAATGCTAAATAATGAACCAATCTGGTCTCAGACGAAATGCTGTATGCAATCTTTTGCAGTTTCAAATTTGGTTTTGTCCTCGAGCCGGACGGGCTGTTCCTTTTTCCCTACAGCTGGAAAAAGGAACCAAAAAGAGCCGCCGCTGAAGAATAAAAAGCTAAAAACCGTTTCCATTTCGCTAAAATTTTCCAAACTCCTCCCGCTGGTCGTCGGACAGGGAAAATTTTTTAACGCTTCATTTCACCGGTTTTCTTAACGCTTTTTCTTCTAAGGCGGGGAACCCCCGGAGCTTTGAATAAATGATTGTTTAATCAAATTAATTCCATATCCCAGCCGCGTAGCGGCGGCAGTATGGTAGAAATAAGTTTACGATTCAGGAAAATCGTCCGCGGGAAATGCCGAATAATGAGGTAATCGTTTCCCGGACGACAGGCCGCTAACACCATAAAGATGCCATGCCGTTTGTTGGTGTTTTCACTAACGAGGGTGTCCCCAAAGGTCAAAAACATTACCGCAGAGCTATGCAAAGTTAACTTCGCAAAGAAGCGCAAAGTGTTAAATAACTGTTCTTTACCATTGCGTGACTTTGCGAAATCTTAGCGACCTTAGCGGTAAAATAACCTTTTGGGGACAGTCTCTTATCTTATCTTGTCGATAGTCCACTGAAAATAAAAAACTTAAACAATCTGTTTGGTATAATAATTGTTTTTACAACCTTTGAAGGAGCTTAAAAAGTACGGTAAGGATGACGATATATGCTAGTTGAACTAAACCGCTGTCGCGTTAATTTGCGCAATTGAGGTAATTTTAAGATGTTAAATTTAAAATTACTATCATGAAAAAAAAGAATCATTACTGG